>Ga0233427_10001642_pt1 | contig 23193 bp, 20 predicted proteins | sample SI_118_April2016_5_FD_179885 | JGI IMG/M metagenome (GOLD analysis project Ga0233427, IMG submission 179885) | Seawater microbial communities from Saanich Inlet, British Columbia, Canada - SI_118_April2016_100_MG | ecosystem: Environmental > Aquatic > Marine > Inlet | place: Canada: British...
TTACTTTGCATGATTTTGAAATTAAACCTGCGCAGACAGGGGGGTTGTTGGCGGCGACTCTGATGGCGAAAACCTATCGTTATAACGAGCGGGAGTGATGCATGCGGGTTTGGTGGAAGTTAAGGGCGGTGCCCTTAAGTTTGCAGCAAAAAATTTGCCTGATACTGGCGATGACGGCATGGTTATCCGGTTGTGCTGAGCATAACGAACTTGAAGATTTGCAAGCCTATGTCGCTGAGGTGAATGCAGCCCCCCAAATACCTGTTGAACCTGTGCCGGACTTTAGTTCCTATGAGGAATTTCGGTACAATGTGAACGGTTTGCGCGGGCCATTTACGCCCCAACTTACTTGGCGGCAAGCAGTGTTGCCAGTGAAACGCACGATGAAAAGTACTCTTAAAGACTTTGGGCAAGACCAACAAAGTGGCGGTCTTAGTGTGAGCGACATGACGGGTGCTTTGGTGCTGGAAGAAGCTGGAGGTTTGTCACTTAACTTTCAGGATGTCGATGTTCTTTCTGTGCTTCGTTTGATCGCCGATACCATCAATTTAAATTTAGTGGTTAGCGATACGGTTACTGGGCGTATTACGCTGCGGTTGCAGGATATCCCCCGTGATCAGGCGCTAGAATTGATTTTGAAAAGTAAAGGTTTAGATAAGCGACAAATCGGTAATGTGCTGGTGGTGGCGCCTGTTGAAGAAATTGCACATCGTGAGCAACAGGCTTTGCAAAGTAGTCTTAATGCGGCTGAACTGGCGCCTTTACGTACCGAGTTTATACAGATTAATTATGCCAAAGCCGTCGATATTGCCGCGCTAATGTCCACTGAGTCGGGATTACTTTCAGCACGCGGTTCGGTCTCTGTTGATGAGCGAACAAATACGTTATTGGTGCAGGACACGGCGGCAACCATGGACGCAGTGCGAGGTGCGCTGTCTTATTTGGATATTCCAGTAAGGCAGGTGCAGGTTGAAGCGCGTATTGTTGTCGCGAGTACAGATTTTGATAAATCCTTAGGTATTCGTTGGGGGCTTGCTGCGCAGGGGTCAAGTGGCGATACCGCGGACACGTTGAGCGCGATGGTAGGTGATATAGCCGTCGATCTTGGTGTTGCCAATGCAACGTCGGCATTACAGATTGGTTTTTTGCGTGGTAGTGACACCTTGGATTTAACATTGTCCGCGCTGGAAAGCGACGGCCTGAGTGAGTTGGTTTCTCAGCCTCGATTGGTGACGGCCGATGGGCAGATGGCACGTATTGAATCAGGTGTCGAAATACCCTATCAAGAATCCTCTTCAAGTGGTGCAACCACCGTGACGTTTAAGGATGCGGTGTTGTCATTGGAAGTCACACCACGCATTATTCCCGATAATCGTATTATTCTGGATTTAAAGGTTAATAAGGATTCTGTGGGTGAGATTTTTTTGGGTGTGCCTAGTGTTGATACGCGGGAAATTCAAACGCAGGTGCTGGTGGAAAACGGCGAAACCATTGTGCTAGGAGGCGTCTATGAAACAGAAACAATTAAAAGTGTCGCAAAAACACCATTTTTAGGCGATATTCCGTATCTTGGTGGTTTTTTTAAGCGCACAATCCACGCGGATGAAAAAACCGAGTTACTGGTTTTTATTACACCGACGCTAATAGAGACCTTTGCGCATAACAAATAATGAGTGATAAAAGTATCCTGCTTTACGCCAAGGTCGCTCATTAAAAACACAGGATTGAATTATTAGTGAAAAGTCATCAAAACATTTTCCTTGTTGGCCCAATGGGGGCGGGCAAAAGTACCATTGGGCGGTTTTTATCTAAAGAGCTATCAATTCCCTTTAAGGATACTGATCATGAAATTGAGGCGCGTACCGGTGCTGATATTCCTTGGATTTTTGATATGGAGGGAGAAGATGGCTTTCGTGATCGTGAGACAGCGGTATTGGATGAGCTCACTCAGTCGCCTGGCGTTGTGTTAGCCACAGGTGGCGGTGTTATATTGCGAGAAAAAAATCGGCAGTATCTCGCGGCTCGTGGCACGGTTGTGTATTTGGAGACGGCAGTAGATGATCAATATAAGCGTACGCTGAAGGATAAAAACAGACCGTTATTGCAACAGGACGACCCGCGACAGGTACTGGAAGACTTGTTTCAAATACGAGATCCGCTGTACCGATCTATAGCCGATTTTATTGTTTCTACGCATATGGGCAACCCGCAGGCGGTGGTTAGGAAAATTCGTGCTTTTCTCAATACCTATCAGGCAGTTGATTAAGTGCTCCTCTATTAAAAGGTGTCAGTAAATAATTGCCGCGCTGTGACCATATTGCAGCGTATTTCTTTATAATGTTCCTTATTGATGATTTGACAGAGATTTGGCATGCAGACATTAGACGTTGACCTGGGTGAGCGTAGTTACCCGATTCATATTGGTTCGGGATTGCTTGATAATCCGGACTTAATCACCCCTCATATACACGGTAATCAGGTGCTTATTGTCACTAACGATACCGTGGCGCCGCTTTACTTGGCTCGTCTTCAAACATCCTGCGCGGGGTATCAATGTGAAGTGGTTATTTTGCCAGATGGCGAATCCTTCAAGATCCTTGAAAGCGTCAACCTCATCTTTGATAGTTTGCTTAAAGCGCGTCATAACCGTACTACGACCCTGATTGCTTTAGGTGGCGGTGTGGTTGGAGATATAACTGGGTTTGCCGCAGCCAGTTATCAGCGTGGTGTTAACTTTATTCAAATACCCACGACCCTGTTGTCACAGGTGGATTCTTCTGTTGGTGGTAAAACAGGGGTCAATCATGCCATGGGGAAAAATATGATCGGGGCTTTTCATCAGCCGCAGTGTGTGATTGCTGACACTGAGACGCTGAAGACGCTGCCCCAGAGAGAATTAGCTGCCGGTTTTGCCGAGGTTATAAAATACGGCTTGATTTGCGATGCCGATTTTTTTGCATGGCTGGAGCTTAATTACCAGGCTGTGCTGGACTGTGATATGGAGGCGTTGGGTTATACCATTGAGCGCTCTTGCCGTAATAAAGCGCAGGTGGTGAGTCAGGATGAGCGTGAGTCAGGTATTCGTGCCATTTTGAATTTAGGTCATACCTTTGGACACGCCATAGAAACAATGAAAGGTTATGGTAATTGGCTACACGGTGAAGCGGTTGCTGCCGGCATGGTTATGGCTACCGATTTGTCCGCTCGTTTGGGTTGGATATCGGTTGCTGATGCGACGCGTTGTCGAGCGCTGGTTGAGCGTGCACAACTGCCAGCGTTGCCGCCCTCCGATATGACAGAACAGCAGTTTATGGCGTTGATGGCGGTTGATAAAAAGGTGCTTGATGGTACGTTGCGCCTAGTACTACTAAAGGCAATTGGTGAAGCAGTGGTGAGCAATGATTTTGAGGCGCAAGCTTTGTCTGATACCTTTGCTGCGGGAAGTCAGTTGTGTCTTTAGGGTACCTCTATTAATTGAAATTGTTCCAGGCTTACAGGCGTTTTTGAGATCAAGGTAGCTTTTTTACAGTCATGCTCATTGCCTGACGTAAAAGGTTTCCCTTTGGCTATAAACATAACACCCCTGGTTAGTTATCATGCACGTCGCTATGTGCTCCCTTTATTGATAAATTTGTGAAGATATTTATGTCAGAATTAAAAAACGACCGTTTCTTGAAAGCCCTATTGCGTGAACCTGTAGACCGCACACCTGTATGGATGATGCGCCAAGCGGGCCGTTACTTGCCTGAGTATCGTGCGCGTCGTGCTGAAGCGGGCAGTTTTATGGATCTTTGTAAAAATGCTGATTTTGCCTGTGATGTGACGCTACAGCCGTTGGAGCGCTTTGATTTGGATGCGGCCATCCTGTTTTCTGACATTCTCACTATTCCCGATGCCATGGGCTTGGGCCTGTACTTTATTACTGGTGAAGGGCCTAAGTTTGAAAAGACAGTTCGTAGCGCCGCTGACGTCGATGCAATCAAAGTCATTGATGGTGAAAAAGATCTGGGCTATGTGATGAATGCCGTGCGTACTATCCGCAGTGAGCTTAATGGTCGTGTGCCTTTGATTGGCTTTTCCGGTAGTCCTTGGACGTTGGCGACCTATATGATTGAAGGCGGTTCCACTCGCGAATTCCGTCACATTAAAGAGTTCATGCTGACTCAGCCAGAGGCGATGCATGAGCTGTTGGATAAGCTGGCCGATTCGGTTATTTCTTATCTCAATGCGCAAATTTTAGCGGGCGCTCAGGCGGTGCAGATTTTTGATACTTGGGGCGGTGTTTTGAGTGGCCCGCTGTACCAAGAATTCTCATTGCAGTATATGCAAAAAATTGTTGCTGGATTACTGCGCGAAAATGAAGGGCGTAGTGTACCAGTGATTATGTTTACTAAAGGTGGCGGCCAGTGGTTACCACAAATGGCTGCCGCGGGTGTCGACTGTTTAGGTTTAGACTGGAGTACTGATATTGGTATGGCGCGACAACAGGTTGGCGGGCAGGTTGCTTTGCAGGGCAACATGGATCCCTCTATGCTGTTTGCCAAGCCAGAGCGTATTCGACAGGAAGTGGCTTATATCCTCGAGCGTTTTGGTAACGGTAATGGCCATGTTTTTAACCTTGGTCATGGTATTTCCCAGTTTGCTGACCCAGAACACGCTAAAGTATTTGTGGATGCCGTGCATGAGCTCAGCGAACCTTACCATCGTTAAATCGGCACCCTAAGTCCGACAACCTCCTCAGAAGGGCAAGGCAGTGGCAAAGGCAAAAAGCAAAACAGCGTTTGTGTGTTCCGATTGTGGTGCGGAGTTTTCTAAGTGGCAGGGCCAGTGTGCTGAGTGCAATGGTTGGAATACTGTCGTTGAATTTAAAGTCAGCGCCGCTAAAACGCCTGCCAGTCGTCTTGCAGGTTACGCCGGTAGCGTGTCGGAAGTGCAGGCGCTGGATCAAATAGACCTCACTGCCGTGCCACGTATCACCACCGGAGTGGGTGAATTTGACCGTGTGCTAGGCGGCGGTTTGGTGCCAGGTTCTGTTATTTTGATTGGTGGGCATCCGGGTGCAGGCAAAAGTACGCTGTTGCTGCAAACCCTGTGTCAGTTGGCCCAATCTCAGCCAACACTTTATGTGACGGGCGAAGAATCTCTGCAGCAGGTCGCGTTGCGCGCGCGCCGCCTTAACTTACCTATTGACGGCTTAAAGCTGTTATCTGAAACCAGTGTTGAAACAATTTGTACCGTTGTAGAGCAGCATAAACCGCGCATTCTTGTCATTGATAGTATTCAAGTGATGCACCTAGCGGATGTTGAGTCTGCACCGGGTAGTGTTTCTCAGGTGCGCGAAAGCGCCGCCGTACTAACCCGCTTTGCCAAACAAACAAATACCGTGATCTTAATGGTTGGACACGTGACCAAAGACGGTAGTTTGGCGGGTCCCAAAGTGCTGGAGCACATGATTGATTGCTCAATTATGCTAGAGGGCACCGCCGATAGTCGTTTTCGTACCCTGCGTGGCATCAAAAACCGTTTTGGTGCTGTCAATGAGCTGGGTGTATTCGCCATGCTGGAAACGGGTCTTAAGGAGGTTAAAAACCCCAGTGCAATTTTTCTGTCTCGTGCTGAGGCGTTAGCCGCAGGGAGTCTGGTGATGGTGGTGTGGGAAGGTACCCGCCCGTTACTGGTGGAAATTCAGGCCTTGGTGGATGAGAGTCAATTTGGTCAGCCGCGTCGTGTCACCGTGGGTTTGGATCAAAACCGTTTATCGATGCTGCTGGCGGTATTACATCGCCATGGTGGCTTGCATACCGGTGATCAGGACGTGTTTGTGAATGTGGTGGGCGGCGTTAAAGTACTGGAAACCAGTGCCGATTTGGCGCTGTTATTGGCGGTCGTGTCCAGTTTTAGAGATAAAGCCCTGCCCCATGATTTGATTGCCTTTGGTGAAATAGGGCTGGCGGGTGAAATTCGCCCAGTGCCCAGCGGTCAGGAGCGTTTACAGGAAGCGGCCAAGCACGGATTTAAACGTGCCATTGTGCCCAAGGGTAATGCACCGAAAATGGCGATACCGGGCATGGAGGTTATTGCCGTTGATAAGTTGTCTGAGGCGTTGGACGCGTTGTAAGCCGGAACATGGCGACACACCCCTATCTTAGATAGGGTAGAGAATTGCGACGTCCTTTCAGCAATGAAAAACGCCGCAATGATTGCTAAGTTAAGATGCCAAACGCTTGTACTTGACTCGTTTAGGTTGGGTATCTGCGCCGGTGCGCTGTTTATGATCGGCGTCGTATTCTGTGTAGTTACCCTCAAAAAACACGGCTTTACTATCGCCTTCAAAAGCTAGAATGTGGGTGGCAATACGATCGAGGAACCAGCGGTCATGCGAGATAACAATAATACTGCCGGGGAAGGCTAGCAGGGCTTCTTCCAGTGCGCGTAATGTTTCCACGTCCAAGTCGTTGGTTGGCTCATCGAGCAGTAATACGTTGGCGCCCTGCTTTAGCAATTTAGCTAAGTGCAGGCGGTTACGTTCACCACCGGATAAATCCTTAACGAATTTTTGTTGATCACCGCCCTTAAAGTTGAAACGGCTGACGTAGGCGCGAGAGGGAATTTGGTAGTTGCCCACCTGTAAAATATCCTGACCAGCGGACAGCTCTTCGAATACTGTTTTGCTGTCATCCAGATCGCGTGCCTGATCGACATAGGCCAGCTCAACGGTTTCGCCGATACGAATGTTGCCACTATCGGGCTGCTCTATACCGGCGAGCATTTTGAACATAGTGGATTTACCGGCACCGTTGCCGCCGATGACTCCGACGATGCTGCCGGGAGCAATAGTAAAACTCATATCGTCAACCAGTAGCCGGTCAGCAAAGCCTTTGCTGACCCCTTCGACTTCAATAACAACGTCGCCCAAACGGGGCCCGGGTGGAATGTAAATTTCTTGAGTTTCGTTACGTTTTTGAAATTCCTGCGAGTTCAATTCATCAAAGCGAGCCAGTCGCGCCTTGCTTTTTGCTTGGCGGCCCTTGGCGTTTGAACGTACCCACTCCAGCTCGGCGTTGATCGTTTTTTGGTGTGCGGCTTCCTGTTTCTCTTCGGTCGCTAGGCGCTCTTCTTTTTGCTCCAGCCAGCGGGTGTAGTTGCCTTCATAGGGAATGCCGTGGCCTCGGTCGAGTTCGAGTATCCAACCGGCGGCGTTATCAAGGAAATAACGGTCGTGGGTAATAGCCACTACGGTACCAACAAATTCGTGCAGAAACTGCTCTAGCCAGGCAACACTTTCGGCGTCCAAATGGTTAGTTGGTTCGTCCAGTAATAGCATATCTGGGTTAGATAGCAGCAGGCGGCATAGCGCGACGCGGCGGCGCTCACCACCGGATAAGGTGGTGACATCAGCATCCCAAGGGGGTAGGCGTAACGCGTCGGCAGCGATTTCCATTTTGTGCTCAATGTTATGCGCATCGGTGGCCTGAATAATATCTTCAAAATGGGCCTGGTCTTTTGCCAGCTTGTCAAAATCGGCATCGGGTTCGGCGTAGTCGGCGTAAACCTTGTCGAGGCCAGCTAAGGCATCAAGAGCTTCACGCAGGCCATCTTCGACATTGCCTTTGACATCTTTATTGGGGTCAAGGTCGGGCTCCTGTGGCAGGTAGCCAACGGACAGTTCTGGTGATGCATGGGCCTCACCGTCAAACTCCTTATCGACGCCAGCCATGATTTTTAACAGGCTGGATTTGCCTGAGCCGTTAAGGCCCAGTACGCCAATTTTTGCGCCGTGGAAGAAAGATAATGATATGTTCTTCAAAATCTGACGTTTTGGAGGGACTGTTTTTGATAGTCGATTTAGGCTATATGCGTATTGCGCCATGCCGAATGTTCCTAGTTGATTACGGAGCTAATAGAGGCCGATTAGGGTAAAGCAAATGGCTATGTAACTCAATCTTGGCGGTCGTTTTAGCCTATAGACCTGAAATTTATATTATTTCAGTCTGGTCGATATTTTTTAGATCAAGGCAGCTTTTTAGCCATGTTATCTCGGTACCCCAGTGATGCTGAGTTTTCTTTAACGCCGCGGCACCTGTGTAGATAGTTTTTCAACGGCCTGACAGGGTACAATGTACCTAATACAATGATATTTCAGCATAACTACTGGCGTTGTTAAAAAATACCCCAGCGGATATTTTTGCCTAGTCTTGGCTTTACTCGCTACGCTATGCTGAGGTCTCACAATGAAATATAACGGGGATACCCAATGCATTGTCCATTTTGCAGTGATACTGACACCCGTGTCATTGATTCACGCTTGGTTGCCGAAGGTGAGCAGGTTAGACGTCGTCGAGAGTGCAACGCCTGCGGAGAGCGTTTCACTACCTTTGAAACTGCTGAACTGTGGTTGCCACGGTTGGTAAAACGCGACGGTAGTCGAGTCCCCTTTGATGAAGAAAAGTTACGCAATGGTATGCTGCGAGCGCTGGAGAAACGCCCTGTCAGTGTGGAGGAAATTGAAGCGTCTGTGAGCCATATTAAGCACAAACTACGAGCTAAAGGTGAGCGTGAACTTAAGGCTTTAGTAGTCGGTGAAATGGTAATGGACGAACTACAAAAGTTGGATGATGTGGCTTATATCCGTTTCGCGTCGGTGTATCGCCATTTTGAGGATTTGAATCAATTCCGTGAAGAAATTGAGCGTCTTACTAAGGAAAGCTAAATGTCTGAATTGGATGAGTTCTACATGGCACGGGCTCTGCAGCTGGCCGAGCGTGGGCTGTACACCACCCAACCTAACCCACGTGTGGGCTGTGTGTTGGTGGGCGATGGTGAAATTATTGCTGAGGCTTGGCATCAGCGCGCAGGAGAGGATCATGCAGAGATTATTGCGCTAGCGAAACTCAGTGGTTCTGTCCAGGGTATAACGGCTTACGTGACGCTTGAGCCCTGCAGCCATCAGGGTAAAACAGGCCCCTGTTGTGATGCGTTGATTAGTGCCGGTGTGACGCGAGTCGTGGCGGCTATGCAAGATCCGAATCCATTGGTTGCGGGGCGTGGTTTTGAACGTATGAGGCAAGCTGGTATTGAGGTGGAATTTGGTATTATGGAGGCGCTGGCGCGCGCGCTTAACCCAGGTTTCGTTAAGCGCATGGAGACGGGTTTGCCCTATGTGCGAGTCAAGCTGGCGATGAGTGTTGACGGGCGCACGGCGATGAACTCCGGTGAAAGTCAGTGGATTACGGGGAGTGTCGCGCGTAGTGATGTGCAGAAATTACGAGCGCGCAGCTCGGCGATTATCACCGGTGTTGGCACGGTGTTGCTCGATGACCCATCGATGACGGTGCGAGCTGAGCAGCTAGACTTACCCCTTGGCACACACCTGGACGCAGATGACGTCGTTAAGCGACAGCCACTACGGGTGGTTCTGGATACGCACTATCGTACACCCGCTGCGGCAAAAATCGTCTCACTACCAGGCACCACCTGGGTTGTTGGTGCTGTGGCTGATGTGCCAGAGGCTATTGGTAATGCGGTATTGAAAGATATCGCTGATACGGCAGGCAAGGTTGATTTGCAGGCGGTGTTAAAAGAGCTGGCTGCCCATGACTGTAATGAGGTGTTGGTGGAGGCGGGCGCGGTATTAAGTGGCGCGTTTTTGCAAGCCGGTTTAGTGGACGAAATGGTTATCTATATGGCACCTAAGCTGTTGGGTCATACGGCGCGACCATTAATGGCGCTGCCAGGGTTGGAACATATGGCTGATCAGGTGGAATTAAGCATCGCAGACGTGCGCAGCGTTGGTGATGATTGGCGGATTAATGCTATAGTCCGCAATCCTCACAAGTTGGCGTTAGTGGAGTAGTGGAAGGTGTTTACGGGTATTATTGAAGCGATTGGTCAAATACACATTATTGAGCCCCGTGATGGCGATGTGCGGCTCTATGTGAAAACCGGTTGTTTGGATTTAAGTGACGTTGCGTTAGGCGATAGTATTGCCGTCAATGGCGTTTGTTTGACGGCTGTTGAGTTGCCAGGCGACGGCTTCTGGGCTGATGTGTCTCGAGAAACGATCAAGCTGACTTGTTTTGAATTTATTCGCAGCGCTACCCCGGTAAATTTAGAAAAGGCGTTGACGCCGCAAACTCGTTTAGGCGGACACTTGGTGAGCGGCCATGTGGATGGCTTAGGTGAAGTAGTGAGTCGTCATGATGATGCACGCTCGGTACGTTTTACGCTTCGTGCACCTGATGAGTTGGCTAAGTACATTGCCCACAAGGGTTCTATTTGCGTTGACGGAATTAGTTTAACGGTAAATGCAGTGAACGGTGCTGAATTTGAGCTTAATATCGTGCCACACACGCTGCAGGAAACAATTATGGGTGGTTATAAACCAGGCACTCAGGTTAACTTGGAAGTAGATCAAATTGCGCGTTATTTGGAACGATTAATGCTTGGAGATAAGGCGGCAAAAACTGGTGGAAACGAGTTAGATATGTCTGTTTTAAAGGAGCATGGCTTTGCCTAGCTGTGGGTTCAGGTAGCACATTTTTTGAACTGTGCTTTGTTACCTGCTTTGTTTATCAAGCCCAGCGTCTTTTTTAATGCGTAGCTAAGTTATTTTGATGCATCTAGATAAATTCAAAGTTGAGACCTTTGCACAAAGCAGGGGACGAGATAAAATGGCTAAAAACAGACTGTTTTTACCTCATTTTCCTTCTGACGCCTCTTTATGAAAAGGTCTCAAGTTAATTAAAAAGTTTGGATAAATATTATGATTAAAACAATTGAAGGTGATTTTTCAGCAGCATCTGCACGTGTTGCCTTGGTCGTGGGCCGTTTTAATAGCTTTGTTGTTGAAAGCTTGTTGGATGGCGCCATTGATGCGCTGAAACGCACGGGTGGAGTTGCTGAGAAAAACATCACCATTATTCGTGTGCCCGGTGCATTTGAGATTCCTTTGGCGGTTCAAAAGGTGGCTGCGAGTGGCAACTATGATGCAGTTGTGGCTCTTGGCGCGGTTATCCGTGGTGGTACACCGCATTTTGAATATGTTGCCGGTGAGTGCGTTAAGGGTATTGGCCAAGTGTCTTTGGACACAGGCGTGCCGGTCGCTTTTGGCGTACTCACGGTTGACTCTATCGAGCAAGCGATTGAGCGCTCTGGTACCAAAGCGGGCAACAAGGGCGCGGAAGCGGCGTTGTCTGTACTGGAAATGATTACGCTGTTTCGAAACTTGGATGCCTAATGCAAGATGAGTCTAAGTTAGTAAAAAAGCCGGCGGCCAAGAAAAAACGCTTGAACCCAGCGTTGCGCCGCAAGGCGCGGCAGCTTGCCACGCAGGCTCTTTATCAGTGGGAGCTGGCCAGTTCGTCATTGGTGGAAATCGAGCGTGAATTCTGCGAAGACAATAATATGAAAAAAGTTGATGCAGAATATTTTAGTGAATTGTTGCATCAGATACCGGCCTTGAAAACAGAGCTCGATGAGTTGATTAAGCCGCTGCTGGATCGTGATATGAGTGAGCTAACGCCGGTAGAGTTGACTATTTTACGTCTCAGTGGTTATGAAATGTTAAAACGCCATGATGTGCCTTACCGTGTCATTATTAATGAAGGCGTTGAGTTGGCAAAAACCTTTGGTGCCACGGACGGGCATAAATATGTCAACGGTATATTGGACCGTCTGGCCGGTGACATAAGGCTTGAGGCTAAAAAGTAATTTTTAATAGAGGCCGGTGCCTGCTTCGTGCAAAGGCCTCTCAGAGTATTCCGCTTTGAAAACCCCTTAGGATCTCTGCATGGCACTGACTGAGTTTGAATTAATTCAACGTTGTTTTGCCGATCAAGCTGGTGCGCTGGCGCGTGCCGATGTGCGGCTCGGCATTGGTGATGATTGCGCGATTGTTGCCCCGTGCAGCGGCCAAGAGCTGTTAGTTTCTGTTGATACATCGGTTGCCGGAGTCCACTTTCCTGCAACGATTTCCCCTTATGATATAGCATCCCGTAGTCTGGCAGTTAACTTGAGCGACTTGGCTGCTATGGGTGCAGAGCCAGCCTGGTTTACGTTGGCGCTGACCTTGCCTGAAATGGATGAGCCTTGGTTGTTTGAGTTTAGTCGTGGCTTGTTTGATACGGCGAATGAATACGGTATTGCTTTAGTGGGCGGCGATACCACGCGAGGCCCGCTGAGCATTACCATACAGGTGCAGGGTTATGCGCCTACAGGCAAAGCGTTGCGTCGAGACGGCGCAGGTGTCGGTGATTTGGTCTGCGTGTCGGGTTCTTTGGGTGACGCGGGAGCGGGCTTGGCGCTGGTGTTGCAAGAGGAGGGTGATGCCACGGATCATTTGCAGCGCCGTTTTCTTGCGCCATTGCCGCGTATCACCACAGGACTTGCGTTGCGGAGTGTTGCCTCGGCAGCGATTGATATTTCCGATGGCTTGCTGGCGGACTTAGGGCATATTCTTGAGCGTAGTCAGGTGGGTGCCGTATTGCAGGCCAAGGCGATTCCCTTATCACCAGAACTACGACAAGCAGTGGGTGAGGATCAGGCCTTACAGCATGCGCTAAGCGCCGGCGATGATTACGAATTGTGTTTCTGTGTGCCCGCCGATCAGGTTGAAAAACTAGCGGCTATCGCGGCGCAAACCAAGGTGCCAATCTGCCAAATTGGTGTGGTCACTGCTGAATTAGGATTGCGGGTTTTAGATGCTCAGGGCCAGCCTATGCCTTTGCCCGCGGCGGGTTATCAACATTTTTGAAGGTTTTGTGGCAGCGATAGCGTTGTTATGAGGCCTCTTAAAAACGGTCGGGTTAATTTTTTTGGATCAAAAGTATGAATAAAATTCCGGTTAGCGTGTGGCGTAATCCTTGGCATTTTGTGGCCTTTGGTTTTGGTAGTGGCGCAGTGCCTTTTGCGCCGGGCACTTTTGGTACTCTCGCGGCCGTGCTGCTGTATTTGCCGTTGCAGTATTTACCTTGGTTTAGTTATACGCTATTGCTAGTGGTGGCCTTTGCAGTGGGCGTGGTTATTTGTGATAAAACCTCGCGCGATATTGGTGTGCATGATCATGGCGGTATTGTATGGGATGAGTTTGTTGGCTATTGGCTAACCATGTTATTTGCGCCGCGGGGCTGGTTGTGGATTGTGGTTGGTTTCCTACTGTTTCGTTTTTTTGACATTGTTAAACCTTGGCCTATCGGTTGGCTTGATAAGCAGGTTAAAGGTGGCATGGGCATTATGATTGATGATGTGGTTGCCGGTGTTTATGCGTTGCTATGCCTGCAGCTGCTGGTACTGTTTTTTTAGTAGTGCCTATTTGCTGGTATAAATGGCCTGTTTGAATGGCTTTATTCCAGGTTATGCTGGTAAAATTCACGCCCCATTATATTGTGTCTTGAGGTTTTACGTGACCGTTCGTTATATCGCTTCATCAACATTACCCACGGAATGGGGCGAATTTGCCATACATGGCTTTGAAGAGGTTGCCACTGGCAAGGAACATGTTGCCTTGACGATAGGTGATGTGGCTGATGGTGAAGCGGTCTTGGGGCGTATTCATTCCGAGTGTTTGACGGGCGATGCGTTGTTTAGTTTACGTTGTGATTGTGGTCATCAATTACATCGTGCGCTTAAAAAGATTGCTGATGAAGGACGCGGGGTGTTGTTTTATTTGCGTCAAGAAGGACGCGGCATTGGGCTTTCCAATAAAATTAAAGCCTATAAATTGCAGGATGAAGGTGCTGATACGGTCGAAGCTAATGAGCAGTTAGGGTTTGGCGCAGACATGCGCGATTACAGTATGCTTGATGTAATGCTTTCGCACCTAGAGATCAAGAAGATGCGCCTGATGACCAATAACCCGGTAAAGGTGAAGGCCTTGCAGGATGCTGGCGTCGAAGTGGTCGACCGTGTGCCGCTTAATACCGGTGAAAACCCTCATAACCAGAAATACCTGCAAACCAAAGTGGGCAAGCTAGGGCATTTGTTTGGAGTTAATGATTAGCACCCTGAGACCTTTGCACGATTGTTATTTTATCTTCTAGCGGTGTTAAAAATGGTCTCAATCGGTCATTTATAAGCCTAGAATCCCTTATTCCGTGCGCTTTTGCCTTGCTAGCAAACAAAATCCCGGTTCGTGCAAAGGCCTCATCCTTTAATCAGGTTATTGGCTATATTCTGCTGCCTGACCTATTTAAGTTGTTCTTTACGCTGTTCAATGGCGGCAATAATTCCTGTTTTATCCAGCCCGCATTCAGCGAGCATTTCTTCAGGATTGCCGTGCTCTATATAGGTATCAGGTAGTCCTAAGTTTAGCGCCATACCCCTGTAACCCTGTGCCGCCAGTGCTTCATTGACGGCAGAGCCAGCGCCGCCTGCGATGCTGTTTTCCTCAATCGTGACCAGTAGATCGTGGCTAGCAGCCAAGGTAGCAATCAATTTTTCGTCCAGAGGCTTAATAAAGCGCATATTGGCCACGGTGGCGTTAAGCTGTTCGGCGGCTTCCAGTGCCGGTGTCAGCAGGGTGCCGAAACACAAAATAGCAATCTGTGTTCCCTGCCGACGAATGTCTCCTTTACCTAAAGGCAAGGCGGTCATTTTATTAATTGCTGGGACTCCGGGGCCTGTTCCTCGTGGGTAGCGAACTGCCGCGGGACCTTGGTATTGAAAACCGGTGTAAAGCATCTGCCGGGTTTCGTTTTCGTCTGCTGGTGCCATGATCACCATGTTGGGTACGCAGCGCAGGAACGATAAGTCGAAACTACCCGCATGGGTGGGGCCATCTTTGCCCACCAGTCCGGCACGATCAATAGCGAATAAGACATCTAAATTCTGAATAGCAACGTCATGAATCAGTTGGTCGTAGCCGCGTTGCAGGAATGTGGAATAAATAGCCACAACTGGCTTTGCGCCGCCGCAGGCTAGTCCTGCGGCTAGAGTGACCGCATGTTGTTCGGCGATAGCGACATCATAATAGCGTTCAGGAAAACGTTCGGCAAAGGCGACCATGCCGGAGCCGTCTTCCATTGCTGGCGTGATGCCAACCAGTTTGTCATTCTGTTCGGCCGTATCACAGAGCCACTGGCCAAAAATATTTGAGTAGCTGGGTTTTTTGGGTGCCAGCGTAGTCGCTTCGGCAGTGGTTAGAGGGGTGATTTTATTGATGGCATGATAGCTGACCGGATCTGCCTCGGCGGGGCTAAAGCCTTTGCCTTTTTTGGTTACAACGTGCAGAAATTGTGGCCCTGACAAATTCATCATGTTGCCAATGGTGGATACCAGTGTCGATAGATTGTGACCGTCGATGGGGCCAATGTAGTGGAATCCCAGTTCTTCAAACAGCGTACCTGGTGCCACCATGCCCTTCATGTGTTCTTCGGTACGACGCATTATTTCTAGCGCGCCGGGTAGGCCGCTGAATATTTTTTTACTGCTTTCACGGACATTTTGATAGGTTTTTCCAGACAGAATTTTTGCCAAATAATTTGATAGGCCGCCGACATTTCGGGAAATAGACATATCATTATCATTCAAAATAACCAGCAGATCAGCTTTGGTGTGGGCGGCGTGATTCAATGCTTCAAAGGCCATGCCTGCAGTGAGCGCACCGTCACCTATAACAGCAACAGCTTTGCGTTTTTCACCTTGCTGGCGAGCGGCCAGCGCCATACCCAATGCGGCACTAATGGATGTACTGGAATGACCGACACCAAAGGCGTCATAGTGGCTTTCGGCGCGCTTTGGGAATGCAGATAAGCCACCCTTTTGGCGAATGCTGGGCATTTGCTCGCGGCGCTCAGTGAGGATTTTATGGGGGTAGGCTTGATGCCCAACATCCCAGACCAGAAAGTCATCGGGTGTATTGTAGAGGTAATGTAAGGCCACGGTTAATTCAACGACCCCCAGTCCAGCGCCAAAGTGTCCGCCGGACTGCCCTACGCTGTAGAGCAGGTATTCGCGCAGTTGATTGGCCAGTTCGGGTAGCTGGCTTACCTCTAGCTGTTTTAATTCAGTTGGATTACTGGCTGCGTCAAGCAGGGGCGTTGAGGGTCGTGTTTTGGGGATTTCGTCAAACATTTGTGTGGTTCTTGAGATAAATAGGGTTTAGACCTTGCATAGGGAGCCTCTGATTAAGTCTGGGTTAAAATTTCCGCGAGGGAAAATGGCTTGATTTGAGGCGCAAATTGCAGCTAATAGCCAGCTATTGGCAAAATTCGCAACGAAGAAGCAGGCCATTTTAACCGTTGAAAAATAATTCATGACTTAATCAGAGGCTCCCTAGACAACGAATTTTACACCAACGGGCGGAGGGCGTCTCTATTTGTTGCGCTCGATGATATAGGCCGATAATTGACGTAGATTGTCGGCCTCCGGGCCAAAAATATTTAATGCGGCTACTGCTTGCTGATGCTGTGACAGGCATTCCTGTTTGGCGCTTTCGAGCCCAAGAATCGATGTGTAGGTGGCTTTGTTCAACGTTTGATCCGCGCCCTGTTGTTTGCCTAAGGTTTCGGTATCAGCTTCCACATCGAGAATATCATCTTTAATTTGAAAGGCGAGCCCAATGCAGGCGGCGTATTGTTCTAACGCGGCTAGCTGCGTATTAGAGGCCCTGCCGCTGGCCAGCGCACCGAGGATAACGCTTGCCGAAATCAGCGCGCCAGTTTTATGGCGGTGCATTTGTTTTAATTCAGCAAGGTTAAGTTGTTTACCGGTACTACTGAGATCAAACGCTTGTCCGCCGACCATGCCGTTAGCACCGCTTGCTTGCGCTAGGCGTGAGGTCATTTGCAATGCCAGTGAAGGCTGCGCCTGGGCGGCAGGTGTGCTAGTTAATAATGTAAAGGACAGCGCTTGCAGTGCATCACCAGCTAAAATGGCGGTGGCTTCGTCAAAGGCTATATGGCAGGTTGGCATGCCGCGTCGCAGGTCGTCATCATCCATGGCGGGCAGGTCATCATGGATCAATGAATAGGCATGAATGAACTCCACTGCACAGGCGCCGGTATCGGCTAATGGCGTGTCACAACCAAGCGCTGTGGTAGTGGCATACAGGAGTGCCGGGCGAATGCGCTTGCCGCCGTTGAAGACACTGTAGTGCATTGCTTTTTGAAGGTGAGGGGCGATGCTATTGATGCCATTCAATTGTTGCTCAAGCGCCTGGTCAACACGGTGTTGGCAGGCTTTTATAAACTGCTGAATGGGCATCTATTATGAGACCTTTTCATGAAGAGGGAACGAAATAAAAATGAGGTAAAAATAGTCTGATTGAGGCGGGGAATGCAGCTAATAGCTAGCTATTAGCAAGTTTTTCAGCGCTCCTTTTTTCAACGAAACCAGGCTGTTTTTAGCCATTTTATCTCGTCGCCTGCTTCGTGCAAAGGTCTCATTGTGATGCTTCTTGTGTTGATGAGTTGAACGGCTGGGCCTGAACCTTGCCGTTGCTCTCAATCAGCAGCTGTATTTTTTGCTCGGCTTCATTGAGCATGGTTTGACAGTGACGCGTCAACTGTATGCCTTTTTCAAAGGTTTCTAACGCCTTTTCAAGCGACAGTTCACCGCTTTCCATTTGTGTGACAAGCTGCTCGAGGTCGGTCAATGACTGTTCAAAATCATGGCCTTTTTTCTTTGTCGTCATGCCCTATTCCCGTGCTGATCCGCTGCTGAATTATCAATATTATCTGCTGAGGTCTCAAGGTAACTAACGGGATTGTTTTGGTCAATGCTGATGTCTCTAAAGAACGCTTAAAATAAAAATTATCTTCTGTGCAAAGGGTCGGATGTTGTCAGTAGTCAACCCTGTGTTAGCAGAGTAAAAAATCGTAGAGCCAATAGCCCCCTATTAACAGACGCTGTTCTCTATTATGATTGTTTCTTTTTCTATCTGTTATGGCAATCTGTGCTGTTTGAACCGGCGTAGTGTGGCTGCTGAGCTTAAACTATTTATGAGCCCTATTCTAAACCCATGATTCAACCCGAAGCGACTTCTCATATATCTGGTGGACAGGCCTACAAGAGGTTGTTGTCCTATGTTGGCCCTTATTGGCCTGCTTTTTTGGTTAGCCTGCTTGGTTTTGGTATATACGCTGCGACGGTGGCAAGTTTTGCTTGGTTGATGAAGTTTGTATTGGTGGTTTTAGGCGACACCGAAACACAGCAGGAGATGGCCGCTGAACAGAGTGAAAACCTGTCTTTTTTACCTGATTTTTTACAGTTAACGACGGTTGAATCTTTTAATTATTTTTTACCTGTTATGTTAGTAGCAGTGGTTACTTTACGAGGTTTTGGCTCTTATTTGGGCGGTTACTATTTAATCTTTGTGTCGCGCCACTTAGTTCATAATTTGCGGCAAAGTGTGTTTGATCATTTACTGAAGCTACCGGGCTCTTTTTATAATCGTCATGCTTCTGGCCATTTAATTTCTACCTTAACTTTTAATATTGAGCAGGTCACAGGAGCTGCTACGGATGCCTTAAAAACGCTGTTTCGTGATGGTTTGACAGTGGTTGGTTTGTTGGCTTATTTGTTCTATATGAACTGGCAATTGTCACTGGTATTCTTGGTGGTAGGTCCGTTGATTGGAATAGTCGTTGGTTTTACCTCTACCTTGTTTCGGAAATACAGCCGCCGTATTCAAAACTCCATGGGTGGGGTAACTCATGTCGCATCGGAAACCTTTAGGGGCGTCGAGGTAGTCAGAACCTTTGGTGGTTACGAGTATGAGCAACAACGTTTTCGTAATGCGAGCGAATATAACCTGCGCCAGAGCATGAAGCTGGCATTTCTTGATGAAGTCAGCACGCCCTTTATTCAAGTGTTAACATTTATAGCTATTGCGATTTTATTGTGGATTGGCTTAAGCACTGGTATTCGTGGTGGCATGGGGGCTGATGATTTCCTATCTTATTTGACCGCAGCGAGCTTGATTGCCAAGCCCTTACGCCAGCTGACCAGTGTTAATAGTAAAGTGCAAAAGGGTATTGCGGCGGCACAAAGTATTTTTGGCATGCTTGATGAAGAGGCCGAGAAAGATACCGGTACAGTTAAACTGCGGCGCGCGCGCGGGGATATTGAGCTGCGAGATGTCAGCTTTCGATATCCGGACAGCGACAAGGATGCCTTGAGCGGTATTAATCTCACCATTGAGAGGGGTGAAACGGTTGCCTTCGTGGGTCGTTCGGGCAGCGGCAAAACGACACTGGCAAACTTAATTCCACGCTTCAACGATGTCAGCGGGGGTGTTATTACACTGGACGGAGTGTCTCTGTCGGAATATGGGTTACGTGATTTGCGTCGTCAGGTGGCTATTGTTAATCAGCAAGTTGTGCTGTTTCAGGATACCGTGGCTCACAATATTGCCTATGGTGATTTAGAGAAAGTGCCGCAACAGAGTATTGTCGATGCGGCAATCGCAGCGCATGCCATTGAATTTATTGAAAAATTGCCCGAGGGCATGCAGACTCAAATAGGCGAAGATGGGGTGATGTTGTCAGGTGGGCAGCGCCAACGCTTGGCGTTAGCGCGTGCTATTTTAAAGGACGCGCCGCTATTGATTTTGGACGAGGCCACTTCGGCGCTAGACACTGAGTCTGAACGTTATATTCAACAGGCGTTGACTAGTGTGATGGCGGGTCGTACAACGTTAGTCATTGCGCACCGCCTATCAACCATTGAAAACGCAGATAAAATTGTGGTGATGGACAAAGGTGTCATTGTTGAGGTGGGCAACCATCAACAGTTGTTGGCTAAAGGCGGGGCTTATGCCCAGTTACACAAGCTACAGTTTTGTGATCATTCTGATGCTTAGATCTCGCGTAGAACCTTTTGCGCGAAGTTTGCCAAGAGTGCTATTTGTGTAACGGGTTTGGTTTAATTTGAAAGGGAGATCTTGGGGCGATCGTTGCCGTGAAGGTCACCAATAATAGGATTGTTTATCATGAAGTTGGAAATGCCCCGTTTTAATCAGGCGCAGGTAATCGTTGCCGGGGATGTTATGTTGGATCGTTATTGGCATGGCAGTACATCGCGTATTTCGCCTGAAGCACCTGTACCTGTTGTTAATATAAAAAACCATGACGAGCGTCCTGGTGGCGCAGCTAATGTCGCGCTCAATATTGCGGCGCTTGGTGCGAAGGCGGCATTGATTGGCGCAGTGGGTGATGATGACAACGCACGTTCGTTACAGGCCCAGCTTGATGGGGTGGGAGTTGATTGTGATTTTCAACGATCAGCACAGCGTCCGACAATTACCAAGTTACGGGTTATTAGTCAAAATCAGCAATTAATCCGGCTGGATTTTGAAAAGGGTTTTTTAGCTGAAGATGTCGTTGAATTTCCAGCGCTGTTGAAGGGGCAGTTAGAAAATGCGGGCGCGGTTATTTTGTCCGATTATGGCAAAGGGGCGCTACAGGAGCCGCAAAAATTGATTGCCCTGGCGCGTGCCTCGGGTGTTCCTGTATTGGTCGATCCCAAAGGGACAGATTTTAGTAAATACCGAGGGGCTACATTAATCACACCTAACCTGAAAGAGTTTGAGCAGGTGGTTGGGCATTGTGAAACAGAACAACAGCTAGTGGATCGGGGCATCGCTCTGCTGCGTGAATTGAAACTAGATGCGCTGCTGATTACTCGTAGCGAGCAAGGGATGACATTATTGCGTGATGGTCAGCCGGAACTGCATTTACCGGCTCAGGCAAGAGAGGTTTATGACGTGACGGGTGCTGGAGACACGGTCATTTCTGTGCTGGCCACGACTTTAGCTGCGGGTGTGGATTTGCCGCAGGCAGTGGCGCTGGCCAATTTAGCTGCCGGACTGGTGGTTGCTAAACTGGGTACAGCGACGGTCAGCGCACCGGAGTTACGCCGCGCGATTCAGAATCAGCAGGGTTCTGGTCGCGGTATTATGAGTGTGGAGCAACTGGTTATGGCCGTTGAGGATGCGCGAGCCCATGGTGAAAAAGTCGTTTTTACTAATGGTTGTTTTGATATTCTTCATGCCGGTCATGTGGGTTATTTAAGTGAAGCTGGTGCGTTGGGTGATCGACTTATTATTGGTGTAAATGCCGATGAATCTGTTGCGCGTTTAAAGGGTCCGGCGCGGCCGATTAACCCACTTCAGCGACGTATGTCTGTGTTAGCAGGGCTTAAAGCTGTTGATTGGGTGGTGTCCTTTGACGAGGATACGCCGGAACAACTGCTGGCTCAGCTGCAACCCGATGTGCTTGTCAAAGGCGGGGATTACAGCATTGCTGGTATCGTTGGTGCCGAGCAGGTGTTGGCGCGTGGTGGCGAGGTTAAGGTGTTGAGTTTTATTGATGATCTATCGACCTCTGCGATTGTGGAAAAAATTAAAGATCAGGATTAGCCCCGTTAGATTATGAGCCGCTTTGGTTATACCCTACTGTATTATCTGCTACTGCCGCTGGTGTTTGTGCGCCTATTATGGCGTGCTCGCAAAGCCCCTTTGTATCGAAAACGCTGGCCTGAACGGCTCGGTTTCTTTGCCGCGCCGAAACAAGCTAATGGCCTATGGTTGCACTCTGTATCGGTGGGCGAAACTATTGCCGCCGCACCGTTAATCAAACAGATACAACGTCGTTATCCGCATTTACCCATCACCATTACCACTATGACGCCTACTGGTTCAGAGCGTGTTGAGGCGCTCTTTGGCAACAGTGTATTTCATGTTTATGTGCCCTACGATACGCCCGGCGCCGTCAGACGGTTTTTAAAAAAAGTACAGCCGCGGCTGGCGCTTATTATGGAAACGGAGCTGTGGCCAAATTTAATTAATCACTGTGCGCAACAGCAAATTCCCGTATTGGTCGCCAATGCCCGTTTGTCGGCACGCTCCGCCAAGGGTTATGGTCGGTTTTCAAAATTAACGCGGCAGATGTTACAACAGGTTTCCTGGCTTGCCGCTCAGACGCAGGCAGATGGCGAACGTTTTATTGAGTTGGGTTTGGAAGCGCAAAGTTTACAGGTTATGGGTAACGTAAAGTTTGATGTGCAGATACCCTCAGAGCTGTTGAGCGAGGCGCAACAATTACGCTGCCAATGGGGCGAGGAGCGCCCGGTCTGGATTGCGGCCAGCACTCATGAGGGTGAAGACGTCATTGTTTTGCGGGCCTTTAAAACAGTATTAGAGCGTTCGCCAGAGGCACTCTTGGTGCTGGCGCCAAGACATCCTGAGCGTTTCTTGGCTGTCGGGCAACTGTGCCGTAGCGAGGGTTTTGATGTGTTGGTACGCAGTGAGTTGCAGGCAGCGAGCGCTGCAACGCAAGTGTTGTTAGCCGATACGATGGGTGAATTAATGTTGTTTTATGCGGCCTCAGATATCGCTTTTGTCGGTGGTTCTCTGGTGCCGACAGGCGGACATAATCTTCTTGAGCCTGCTGCGCTGGGTGTGCCAGTGATAGCGGGGCCTCATTTGTTCAATTTCACGGAAATCAGCAGGTTGTTACTTGCAGCCGGTGGCTTAACAACAGTTGATGGTGCGCAACAGTTGGCGACGCAAGTTCAGCGGTTGTTTGATGATTCAGCTCAGCGTGTGCAAATGGGTGAGGACGCGCGCGCAGTGGTGGCAAAGCATGGTGGCGCGCAGCAACGCTTATTGACGCTGCTTGAGCGATACCTCAATTAATATACCTTAGAGGCCGTTGTACGATTGCTCTTTTGCTTCCTGGTGGTGTTAAAAATGTACTCAATCGGTCATTTATAAACATAAATACCCCACTGGGCATAAACCCCCTCATTCTGTGCATTTCTGCCTTGCCAGTAAACAAAATTTCGGCTCGTGCAAAGGTCTCATCTAAAGGGCTTGGTTGCAGTCATTCACTTTTAGGGGCTGTTTTTTCAGTTTGCAACCAGCCATTAATGTCTTCTAAGTCTGTTTTTGTCAAAGTTCCTGCCAGTTGTTTAAGTGTCAGCAAGTTAATTGTGTAGTCGTACAGAGCGTTGGAGTAATTACGTTGAGCGTCAAAGCTATGGTTCTGTGCTTGCAGCACATCAATGATATTTCGAGTGCCAACTTCGTAACCGCCTTTGGTTGCCTCTAGTGCGCTGCTGCTGGATTTTAATGCAGTTTTCCTAGCTTTGATTCGCAGTACATCAGTGGTGACTGTGCGGTACTGCGTTTGTATCTGTTCTCTAATTTGATGGTGGGTGTTTTGGTAGTCCTGCTTAGCTTGCTCGTGCCGATAA
>Ga0233427_10001644_pt1 | contig 23179 bp, 18 predicted proteins | sample SI_118_April2016_5_FD_179885 | JGI IMG/M metagenome (GOLD analysis project Ga0233427, IMG submission 179885) | Seawater microbial communities from Saanich Inlet, British Columbia, Canada - SI_118_April2016_100_MG | ecosystem: Environmental > Aquatic > Marine > Inlet | place: Canada: British...
TGGTTCCTACCACAACATTTAAAATGCCATCAGGGATTCCAGCTTGCTCAGCCAGTTCAGCAATTGCAAGCGCTGATAATGGGGTCTCTGCAGCAGGCTTGATTACAACTGGGCAGCCTGCAGCTAATGCAGGAGCACACTTCCTGGTTATCATTGCAATTGGAAAATTCCAAGGGGTAATTGAGGCTACAACACCAATTGGCTGTTTTATAACAAGAATTCTTCTATCATTTGCAGGTGTTGGGATAATGTCACCATAGGTTCTTTTACCTTCTTCTGCAAACCACTCAATAAATGATGCGCCATAGCCAACTTCCCCTCTTGCTTCAGCAAGTGGTTTACCTTGTTCAGCTGTCATTAATATAGCAAGGTCTTCTTGATTTTCCATAATCAGATCAAACCACTTTTTGAGGATGATCGCTCTCTCTTTGGCAGTTCTACTTCTCCAGTCTGGCCAAGCTTCGTTAGCAGCATTGATGGCTTCATCAGTTTCTTTCTTGCCCATGTCTGGCAAAGTGCTAATGACTTCATTAGTGTATGCATTTTTAATATCAAAGCGTGATTTTGCATCACTGCCAACCCATTTACCGTTTATATAGCCGTGTTCTTTTAGAAGACTAGAGTTTATTAACATATTTAATCCTTATTCATGTTGTATTCAAAGACGATAATTATAATGTTCATTTAATAGTAATAAAAGGTAATAAATTTAATGTTAATTAGTAGGAGTTGCAGAAATTAATACAAAGGTCAACAATTTCTTTCTCAAAAAATACTTTACAACTGAAGATTGATTTATGAGGCTGACAATGACATTATTAAACGATCCAAAAAGCTACCGCCTTTTTGTAATTGCTTAAGGCTGATAAATTCATTTGCTTTATGTGCTTGGTTGATGTTACCGGGACCACAAACAAGCGTAGGGATTCCGAGACGTTTTTGAAACAATCCTCCTTCGGTCCCAAATATCACTTTACTATGAGCATCATTATCAAGAAGTTTTTTAACGTAAGCTACAAACTCAATACCTGGGTCAGTTAAAAGTCCAGGATATGCAGCCAATGTTTCGAAACTAAAGCCGGCTTCAGGGTTAATTAATTGCATCTCAGATTCAAGGTTTTCTTTGGCATAAGTCTTAATTTTATCTAATAAATGCTGCGGATCTTCTTCATAAAGATGTCGAATTTCAAAATCAAATTGACAAAAATTGGGAACTATATTTAGTGCTGTTCCGCCCTTAATAACACCTGTATGAAGTGTTGAATATGGGACCTCATAATCCTTATCAAAGGGCCCATCTTCTGCTTTTTCGCGAGCTAATTTTCGAATATACACGATTAATTCTGCAGCAAAATCTACCGCATTAACGCCAAAAGGTGATTGTCCAGAGTGGCAGGCGTGGCCTTTTATTTTTACTCGACTGGCATGTTTACCTTTGTGACCAATTACGACTTCCATACTTGTTGGTTCACCAATAATGCAGCAACTTGGCTTGATGGGTTGATGTTCCAATAAATCCAACATTCTTTGAACACCAACACATCCTATTTCCTCATCATATGAGAATGCTAAATGGATAGGTTGCGTAAGCTCTTTGGATACCATTTCTGGAACGCGACTAAGTGCTAAAGCAATAAAACCTTTCATATCAGCACTTCCACGTCCATAAAGATTGCCATCAGACTCTTTCAAAGAAAATGGATCACTATTCCATTCTTGCCCCTCAACAGGAACAACATCAGTGTGGCCTGATAGCATTACTCCACCAGTATCTGTTCTTCCAATTGTTGCATAGAGATTGGCTTTTTTACCATTCTCATTGTGTATTAATGTAGATTCAACTCCATAGCTTAAAAGATATGATTGAATAAATTCAATTAAATTGAGGTTGGAATTGTAGCTGGTCGTATCAAACCCTACTAGAGCTTTTAATAGTTCAATTGCTTTGGAGTTATGTTGATCTACTTCAGTTGATAGCATTCTAGAGATCTCCAGAAACTCCATAGCTTGGAGCGCTTCTAGGATCTACAGCACGAGTATTGTAGTCCATCATTTGCTCCTCATAATCTTGCCATAGTTTTATGAGTTTATCGATGGGATTTTTATCAGCCCAGTCCACTCTTAAATCAACTAGCGGCCAGGGATGTTCATGTGCAACCTTAATTCCAGCAGAGTGAATAGGGCCCTCTTCTCCTCCAGCATCTAGTCCAGCTTGTAAGGCCATTAGCAAACGTTCAGCAAGATGCAGCTGTGAATTCTTAGCAAAATTATCGACCATGGCCTGTGGTATTTTAGTGCTGTTTAATAGGTTACCAGCTGCAATACAGTTATTGCCTTTTGCTTCAGCATGGGTGCCGAGCGTTTTTGAGCCAGAAAAGCTGGAACTCTGACCTTTGTTATTAATAACAGTTAATTGCCGATATTCTATGAATTTGCGCGCTTTAGTCACTTCTTTAATTGCTTGTTCTGAACTTAATCCGTTATCAATTAAATTTAGCATTATATTGCCTAGGTTTGGGTCGGTAATATTTTGTGTGCTAGCGGCTCCAACACCGGCCTTAACCCAAGGACATCGACTCGCCACACAAATACTTGAAGAGGTAATGGCAACACCAACCATACCAGTTCGCTCACAAAAACCTGCAACTGAAAAAGTCATAGTATATTCCCTATTTAATTATCAATATTTAACACTTAACTATCCTCAGGGATCATTGCCTCAACATCAATTTCCATCATCATCTCTGGGACAGCTAAGCCCTTTACAATTAATCCAGTTGAGCAGACATGGATGCCTTTAAGCCATCGACCGACCACAGCATAAACATCTTCACGGTACTCACGCTCTGTGATATATATGGTTACTTTACAAATATGCTCCAACTTAGACCCTGATTCTTCAAGAAGTTTTTTAACACAACTCATTGCATTTTCAGTTTGCGCAGCAGCATCCCCAATGCCGGTAATATTGCCCTCTAAGTCAAAACAAGTTTGTCCTCTTAAAAATACACGATTCCCAGCTCTTACTGCCATACAAAGGTCGTTATCCATACCTTTGCCCGGATACATTTGTTCGGTATTAAATTTTCTAATCCTTTGATGAGTCATTGTGTCTCCATAATAAATCTATATATTTTATCGCTTTGATGCTCTAAGTGAAGCGTCAAAGTCGAGATATTTTGTTCGCAACTTAATCTGATCTGCCAAAAACTTAGCATCTTGCCAGACACCCCATATAAAAGATGAGCCTCGACGAGACTGCCATGGAAGTCCAAGAAAATAAATACCCGATTCTGTAGATATTCCTCGCTCATGTTTTGGCTTGCCGTTTTCATCAAGCGCATCAACCTTTAGCCAGCTAAAGTCAACATCAAAGCCAGTTGCCCAAACTATTGAATTTATTCCAGCTTTCTCAAGATCAATCTCAAGAATAGGATTTGTAACACACTCTGGGTCAGGCAAGACTTCTCTAGCTTTAGGCTCCATTGGAAAATCAAGACCATTACGAATTACGTAATCATCTGCTTGATCGAGTAGAGAAAGAGTATACGAATTCCCGTTAGCAATATTCTTTGCAAGATCAGGCTCAAAGCGCATCACATTTTTTTTAACTGAGTGAGTTCTTCCAAGAAGAATAATTCCAAGTTCGGCGAGACCTCGAAAATCAACCGTTTGACCTCCATGAGCACCACTGACAGCAATCGTAATGTGTTCGGTTCCTGGATCCTTAGTGACAGCTTCCCATTTACCTAAGACACCTAGCCACCAGACAAAATCACGTCCACGATAGCTACGAGGAGGTAAATCATGAGGACCAACGGAAAGATGAACTGATTTGCCAGCACGCAAAAGTTCATCCGCAATTTGGGCTCCAGATGAACCAGCTCCAATAACTAAAACTCCACCTTCAGGCAACTGATTAGGGTTGTGATACTGGCTTGAATGAATTTGCGTAATTCTATTATTTTCAAATTTAAAATCAGGAATTAAAGGACACTGAAAAGGTCCAGTAGCTGCTACCACATTATTGGCCTCAAAAATACCATCCGAAGTTTCAATTCGAAACCCTGGGCGACCAACATTCCTTCGTACTTCTTTGACTTCAACGCCACAGCGTATAGGAGCTTTAATCATCTCAGCATAGGCAACAAAGTAGTCTACAACTTGTTCTTTTGAAGGAAACCCATTGGGATCGAAATCAGCAAATTCCATATTTGGAAACCGGTCATGCCAAGCTGGACCATTGGCAACCAAAGAGTCCCACCTTTCTGACCTCCAGCGCTCTGCAATCCGATTTCGTTCTAAAACCAGGTGAGGTATTTTATAATTACTCAAGTGTTCACTCATGGCAATGCCAGCCTGACCACCCCCAACAATGAGCGTTTCTATTTTCTCAATCATCACTTATTACTAATATTATATTCTCGTTTATCTATATTATTTTTCAAAAATTTGGTTTAGTTTTTCTACATCAATTGCCTTACAAACAAGTCCACTTGGCTTAAATGTCTTTATATCTTCACCAGCCACTAGTGCATTCACCACAGATTCTTCCGCTGATTCAATAGCTGCTAAATATAGAGAGTCAAGCAATTCATTATTAAGTTCTTCTTTAACAATGATAGGTTTGTCTTTTTGCGGTGTTGGGCGTGAATTAGCGACTGAAAATGCTAAAAATATATCCCCAGAATTGTTACCCCCAGGGGAGCCGCCACGTCCAATACCAAGGGCTATACGTTTAGCTACTTGGCGTAATGAAAGAGGTGAAAGTGGTGCATCGGTAGCAAGAACAACAATAATGGAGCCTTGCTCCTGATCAAAAAGCCGTCCTTCTTGCATCATTTGACCAACTGGTTTACCTAGAATTGTTAACCAAGGCCTAATGCCATGATTAGCTTGCACCAAAGTACCAATAGTGTAGTCTGCGCCTGAAATGTTAATTTTGCGAGACGATGTTCCAGTGCCTCCTTTAAATTCATAACAAATCATACCGTTACCACCACCAACAGATCCTTCTTTAAGCTTTCCCTTAGTGGCATTATCGAGAGCATCTATTGCATCTTGAGCTGTAACATGTTGAGCATTAATATCATTTAATACACCATCATAGGTCTCAGCAACAACAGGCATTGCCCAAGCGTGCTCATTTTGAAAGTAATCATCATAGCGATTGATCATCCATCGAGTTACGCCGTGGTGAACCATTCCAATTGAATGAGTATTGGTTATACAGATTGGTCCAACAAAATAACCTGCATCATTAATCCAATGGCAGCCAGTCATTTCACCATTTCCATTGAGTGAATATTGGGCCGCCCAAGTAGGCTTTGGTTCACCTTGATCTTCACGAGGAATAATTGCTGTGACGCCAGTGCATATATTTTTATTATGTTCAGTAAGGGTTGTATAGCCAACCGATACACCAGGCACATCAGTGATTGCATTATTTGGTCCATGACTTCCAGGAAACGGCAGACCCAACTCTCGAGCCCGAAGCTTTTTAGTCATATTATGCTCTCTATGTTTATTATAAGTTCAAATTTCATTTGATGTTTGATGTTTGATGTTTGATGTTTGATGTTTGATGTTTGAGGTGACAAACTAGTTGGCATCTTTTATGCCTTGGTTCTGAATCAGATAACAATTCCTGCACATATTAAAGATGTCTCAAATATGAGTTGTATTCAAAATCGGTGATTGTACTTTCAAATCTTTTTATTTCCGACTCCTTAACACATTGATATGATTTTTGAAATCGTTCACCAAAAAATTCTTTTACTATTAGTGATTCACTTGTTTTATGAACAGCTTCTCTCCATGTTATAGCTAATGCAGGCCCATGCTGTGCGTGAGCATTTCCAAGAGTTTCTTTATCAAGGGGAAATTTTTCTGTTATTCCCGATAAGACACTTGAAAGAATTGAAGCAAATACTAAGTAGGGGTTCGAGTCTGCACTTGGAAGTCTAAATTCTAGTCTTGTTGCCTCTACAGAGGCCTCTGGTAATCTAATAAGAGCGGTTCTGTTTTCATGACCCCAACTCAAAGTAGTAGGTGCATGATCAGCATTATGAACAAGTCTTCGATATGAATTTGCACTTGGTGCATAAAATGATAGAAAGTCTGGCGTTGTTTTTAAAAGGCCGGCTATTGAGTTTGCGAAGATACCTATAGGCTGTTTATTTTTATCTACTTCAAAGACATTATTACCATCTTTGTCGATAAGGCTTAAATGAGCATGCATTCCATTTCCTGCATGATCCGAAAATGGTTTTGCCATAAAGGTGGCGTTCAAATTAAACTTTTTTGCACAATTTTTTATTGATCGCTTCATTAAGAATGCTTGATCAGCCATCAAGAGTGGATCATCATGATGCAATAAATTGATTTCGAATTGTCCAGGTGCACACTCTTTAATGGCAGTTTCTGCTGGAATTCCTAATGCAAGCGCACTTTTTTCAACTAGATCAAAGAACCCTTCAAAGTCGTCCATCTCACTTAAATTAAGTAATTGCACTTCTTCATAACGCCTATTTGTTCCTGGAATTAATGGCATTTGTGGGTGCCCATTTTTTTGAAGTTTTTTATCAATCAGATAAAATTCCATCTCAGGGGCAATTACTGGCGAAAGGCCAAGTTCACTATAACGACTGAGAACAGAACTTAATATATTTCGAGAATCAGCATAAATAGCCTTACCGTCTCCATCTTCCATGCTAACAAGACACTGGGCAGTTTTACGTGAACTCCATGGGGTAATTGCAAGAGAATTTTCGACAACTCTGCATATTGCATCACCATCTCCTGACATTACAAGCCCAGTTCCTTTCGGGTTGTCACCCCAGACATCAAGCACATAACTTGAAATAGGCATTTTTAGCCCACCCTTTGAAGCTTTAATCAAAGTTTTAGGGGAGGTATTTTTACCTCTAGGAATTCCATTAAAGTCAACATAGATAAATTCAACTTTTTCTAGATCAGGATGAAGCTTTAGAAATTTTTTTGCAATATTTTCCATAATTCTAATATTTAATTAATTGGGTAAATTATCTACAGATAACCATCACGATATAGATCACTAATTGTCTCAACTATACTCTCCCTGAGTATTGCTACCAATTTATCTACCTCTTTTCTTGTCATTACCAAAGGCGGTGATAAAACGTTCATATGTGCTAAAGGTCGAACAATAAGTCCTCGCTTCTGACAGTGGTCTGCTATTCGACCTCCTACTGCAGCATCCTCATGAATTAGTGACTTGGTTTTTTTATCGGCAACATTTTCGATGCACATCATAAATTTTCTACCACGCACTTCACCAACAATTTCTAGATCCTCGAGAGTTTTTAGTTGCGTCTCAAAATAATCACCAACATCGTTTACGTGTTCACACAGATTCTCTCTTTCCATAATTTCAATATTCTTTAACCCTGCCGCGCAACAAACAGGATGACCAGAATAAGTGAATCCGTGAGTAAATAAAGCACCTTTGGCTTGAGGAATACTAATTACATTATAAATATCGTCCGATAGTATTGTTGCGCTTAGTGGCAGATAGCCAGAGGTTAATCCTTTAGCACAAGTGATGATATCTGGTTGTAAATCAAACTCATCTTTTGAAGCAAACATGTGGCCCAATCTTCCAAACGCGGTAACCACCTCATCAGAAACATAGAGCACCTCATACTTGTTACACACCTCTTGGGTTCGACGATGGTAACCGGGTGGTGGAACAATAACGCCACCTGCTCCCATAATAGGCTCAGCAAAAAATAAAGCAACATTATCTGGTCCTAACTCTAATATCTTATCTTCTAGCTCTTGAACCTTGGCATCACAAAAATCTTCTAAGCTAACCCCTTTTGGCCTTCTGTATGGGTTTGGGCAGCTAATATGGTGTACCAGTTGTTTATCAACATCAAAACCAATGTGGTCAAACTCAACACCTGTAATTGACATTGCCATATAGGTAGAGCCATGGTAGCCATCAATTCGACTGATAATTTTTTTCTTAGTTGTTTTTCCTAACTGATTAAAATAAAAGTGAGCAATTCTGACAGCTGAATCATTGGCAACAGAGCCACCACAACCATAAAAAACATGATTTAAATTACCTGGTGCTAATTCAGCTAATTTTGAAGCCAAAGCAGCAGCAGGGGGAGTAGTATGATGACCAAAAGTTGAAAAGTATGGAATTCTGTTTGCCTGAGTAGCAATGGCATCTGCCATTTCCTCACGGCCATAGCCAATATTGATACACCAAAGACCACCAATACCATCTATATATTGCTTCCCTTCACTATCAGTTAGGCATATTCCAGATGCATCGGTCAGCACCAAAGAACCTTCATCTTTAAAGGCTGAAAAATCAGTCCATGGATGAATAAAATGATCTTTATCTTTCTGCCATATGGTTTTTTTATTTTTACTCATAATTAATCCTTGTAATTGTATTTATTAGTATTCTATCCAACAGGTCTTTAAGCCACTGTATTTATCAAATGAATGGAGAGATAAGTCACGTCCATTTCCTGACTGTTTAAAACCGCCAAACGGCGTCATAGGGCTTAATTTATCACAAGCATTAACCGATACAGTTCCAGCAACTAGTGCGTCAGATACTCGTATAGCCTGTGAAAGATCATCTGTCCAAACGGACGCCGCCAAACCATAGATAGAGTTGTTTGCCATTTCAATAGCCTCTGACTCTTCGCTAAAACTCATCAGAGAAGCCACAGGCCCAAAAATCTCCTCTTTGGCAATAACATGATTTGGTTGAACTTCGATAATTGTTGGCTCAAGATAGCAATTACTTCCGTTAATATTTAGGCGTTCACCTCCACAATAAAGTTCGCCTTGAGCAATTCCTTTTTTAACAAAGTCCATCACTCTATTTGCATGCTCACTGGTTACTAATGCACCGGCCGAAACTTCAGGATTTAGAGGGTAACCAGGCTGCCAATTAGCTGCCTGCTTTTTTAGAAGTGCCATAAATTCATCTTTAATACTTTCTTCTACCAGTACTCTAGAATTTGCGCTACAAACCTCACCTTGATTAAAAAATATACCAAAAGCAGAAGCTGCAGCTGCTGCATCTAAGTTTTTACAATTAGCAAAGATTAGATTGGGACTTTTGCCGCCACATTCCAGCCAAATTTGCTTCATATTGGATTGGCCTGAGTACTGAAGAAAATATTTCCCAACTTCGGTAGAGCCTGTGAAGGCAACACAATCAACATCCATATGGAGTCCCAGTGCTTTACCAGCTTCGTGCCCAAGCCCTGTGACAACATTGAGAACACCATTCGGAAGACCAGCTTCACTTGCCAATTGGGCCAAGCGAATAGCTGTAAAAGATGATTGCTCTGCGGGTTTTAACACCACTGAATTACCAACAGCTAAGGCTGGAGCACATTTCCAAATAGCCATATCCAAAGGGAAATTCCAAGGCACAACAGCGCCAACAACACCTAGTGGTTCACGCCTAATCATGGCTAAATTGCCACGACCGGTTGGTGCAACTTCATCGTATAACTTATCGATCGCCTCTGCATGCCAACGAAGGATTGCTGCAGCACCCGGCACGTCAATCGTTAAAGAATCTCTAATCGGCTTACCCATGTCAAGACTTTCTAGTAAAGCAAGCTCCTCGGTGTTTTCTTCTATTAAGTCTGCCAAACGTAACAGTAGGACTTTTCTTTCAGAAGGGGTTGTATGTGCCCAAACTCCGCTATTAAAGGCTTGTCGAGCCGCGCTAACTGCTAAATCAATCTCAACTTCAGTGCCTGCGGCCACTCTCGCCAATATCTTTCCAGTAGCTGGATTAATTGAATCAAATGTTTCACCATTAATGGCTACGATGGATGAACCATTTATCCAACACTGATTAGGGAAATTAAGCTTTGCAGCCTTATCTTCCCATTGCTCTTGACTGATCACCATTGTTAATTACTCCTGTTAATAATCTAAATTTATTTGAATGTTTCTGCATAAATTTCACGCAGTAAATTTTTCTGTACTTTCCCCATTGTATTTCGTGGCAATGCCTTGGTATAAAATATTTTTTTAGGATGTTTAAACTTTGCCAAAGTATTTACAAGTTGAGATTTAATCGAAGCTTCACTTATATTTTCTCCGTCATCTTCCACGACAACAGCAACTACTGCCTCACCAAAATCCGGATGTGGCACGCCGATCACCGTCGACTCTTTAACGCCAAATAGTTTATCAATGATGAGCTCTATTTCCTTGGGATAAACATTGTAACCGCCTGAAATTACAAGATCTTTTAAACGTCCCACAATTGAAATACGCCCGTCCCTTTCCATGGTTGCCATATCGCCAGTAATAAAGTAACCATCCTCTCGAAATTCTTCCGCTGTTTTTTCTTGCATTTGCCAGTAACCAGTAAACACATTAGGGCCAGAAATCTCTAAAACACCTATTTCACCTGGTGACAGCTTTTTTCCCTTAGTGTCGCTAATACGGGCACTTATACCCGGTAATGTATAGCCCACTGTGTTTGGAATTCTTTGTGATAACTTGTAAGGATTAGAAGTAATCATGCCAGCCTCGGTCATCCCATAGCGCTCAAGAATCGAGTGATTGGTTCGCTCTTTAAACTCAGAAAAGGTTTCAAATAGCAGCGGTGCAGAACCCGAGATGAACAGTCGAATGCTGCGACAAACACCTTTATTAAAATTTGGCGTAGCCAACAAGCGTGTATAGAAAGTAGGTACACCCATAAAAACACTCGCTGCGGGAAGGTCTTGGATGATTTTATTCACTTCAAAACGTTCATGAAACAACACCTTTGAGGCGTTAAGCAGGGCGCAGTGAAGGGCGACAAAGAGGCCATGAATATGAAAAATTGGCAGAGCGTGAATCAACACATCCCCAGGCTCCCATTCCCAATACTTATGCAACGCCAAAGCATTTGAAGTAAGGTTCCCATGAGTAATCATTGCGCCTTTGGAGCGCCCGGTAGTGCCTGAAGTGTAGATTATTGATGCTAAATCATCACTATCGCACCATACAACAGTCGAACCTTGTTGTTCAGAAGACATTTTGTCAATTAGAGTGCCGTTACCTTTATTACCTAAGGTTAAAATGGTAGTTGAGGTATTACTCTTATAAATCTCACCTATCGTTGCCTCATTAGCCGGATCACAAATAAACATCTTGGGGTCTGCATCTTCCAGAAAATAAGCTACTTCACTAGCGGTGTAGGCCGTATTGAGTGGCACAAAAACTGCGCCAATTCTCAGGCATGCCAGATATAACATGACATTCTCAGGTGATTTTTCAATCTGCACCATGACTCTATCACCTTTAAACACGTCTAGAGTTTGCAATATTGCCCCCAGTTTTGCTGAAAAATGCTCTATATCAGAAAAACTTATGTTGATACGGGGGTGGGCTAAAAATACCTCGTTGCGATTTTCAGGAAACCTTGATTGAAACAAAGAATAGAGGTTACAGTTATCCATTACTTAACCTTTTTAATTGGATTTATCGGTTTAAGATCTAAGCTTAATGATCCCTCTAATTTCAAAGCATACGAAAGCAACTCAGCATCACCTCGGGGTCGAGCAATCATTTGCAGTCCAACAGGAAGCCCACTTTTGGTAAAACCACAAGGCAGGGATAACGCCGGCAGAGAAACTAAAGTAATGGCATAAACAATCGCCAACCAATCGATATAGTTATCAAAATTTACACCACTGCAAGATGAAACATAGCGATTATTTACTGGATAGGGCGCTACGATACTTGTTGGGCAAAGTAATAAATCATAATCATCAAAAAAATCAACAGCTCTGTTTCGTAATTGCCCGCGTTTTAATTCAGCTTTAGCGATTTGATCAAGAGACAAATTGAGGCCCTGCTCGATATTGCCAATAATTTCTGGTTTCAATTTACTGGGCTGTGCTCGATACAAATCACCCAAAGAAACTGCAAAATCCTTAGCTCTCAATGTTTGATAGCTTTCATGAACCCCAGAAAAATCTGGGCATTCCTCTTCAACAATAGCACCCATTTCCTCAAACTTAAGCGCTGCTCTTATACAAATTTCAGCAACTTCTGCTTCGACTGGGGTTATGCCTAGATCTTGACTGAATGCAACTTTTAATGGTTTTTTTCGAGTTTGCGCTATTTTAAGAAATGATGCTTCTGGCCTCGACAGCGAGAATGGGTCTCTAAAATTTTCAGCAGCCATTGCATCTAGGAACAGAGCAAGATCTTCAACATTGCGTGCCATTGGCCCATTGACACTCATGCTCTCAAAAGGTGTTGCGGAAGGGCCCATTGCAACACGGCCAAAAGATGGTCTCATGCCGACAATAGAGCAAAAGCTGGCTGGACTTCGTAATGAACCAGCATTATCCGAACCTTGTGCAAGCCAAGATGTGCCGGATGAGAGTGAAGCGGCTGCACCACCAGAAGAGCCTGCGACAGACATCCTTAAATCCCAAGGGTTTCTAGTCGCGCCAAAGACCTCGTTAAAGGTATTTCCACCAGCGCCAAATTCAGGGCTGTTTGATTTAGCATAAGCAATCGCACCTTCTTTTTCCAATTGATTAACCATATAATCACTCTCAACTGATATGTGGTTAGCAAAAACTGATGAACCCATCGTTGTCCTAACACCCTTAACCTCGTTTAGATCCTTAATCGAGACTGGCAATCCGCAAAGAATGCCTCGTTTATTAATGGGTAATCGCATTAGTTGGTCTGCATTTATTCTCGCGCGTTCAAAACAAAGTGTTGGTAAGGCATTAATACAATGATCAACCTCGTCAATACGATTTTCAAGAGCGTCAAGTAAATCATGTGGACTTAATGCTTTGTTTTTTAGAGAGCCGATAAGATTAAGTGCTGTGCTCTGAATTAAATCATCAGCTGAGTTACTTGGCGCACTTGACTTTAATATATCCATACTACTCTCTCTTGAAAAAAATAAGCCCAATCAAATGGGCAAATAACAAGCCGGTTTACGACTCAAAACCCTCCAAGACATTAACAGTGTTAACGCCAATTTCTTCAACCGCATAACCACCTTCCATAACAAATAAAGTGGGTAATTTCATCTTAGCAATTTTGCGACCATAATCAATAAAGTCAGCACTCTTTAATCCAAAAAAAGAAATAGGGTCATTTTCGAATGTATCCACCCCTAAGGAAACTATAAGGGCATCAGCCTGGTAGCTGTGAATTTCTGTAATAGCACTATCTAAAGCCTGAGACCAGACACTATATGAGGTTCCAGGGGGTAGTGAGTAATTAAAATTATAACCCAAGCCATTGCCTTCTCCCAGTTCATCATCGCCGCCAAGAAAGTAAGGAAAGGCATCCATAGGGTCACCGTGTATTGAACAGAACATCACATCGTCACGGTCATAGAAAATAGATTGAGTTCCATTACCGTGGTGAAAATCAACATCTAATATCGCTACTTTTGTGGCACCATTATCGAGCAAATATTGTGCTGAAACTGCAGCATTATTAACAAAGCAGTAGCCACCAAACATATCAATAGCGGCATGATGCCCAGGAGGTCTGCATAGAGAAAATGCAGCAGTGCTGCCAGTATTGATAAGTTCAGCACCTGTCAGTGCGACATCTGCAGAAAGATATGCTGCCTCCCAAGTGCCTTTAGAAATAGAGGTTTCAGCAGCCAAGCAATAGTAACCGAGACGCCCATCAATCTCTCTGGGCGGAATATCTCGTGTCATCCTTTTCGATGGCGAAGTTGTGGCAATTGCCTCACCCTTGTAACCTGCAGCTTTCCAATCAAGCCAACAATTTTCTAAAAAATCAAGATATTTTTCGCTATGGATTTTTAAGAGGGGCTCTTTACCGAAATGTTTGGGCTTAATGATTTTGCTAAAATTGCGCTTATTAATTTCTCTAACTACATGTTCAACGCGGACGGGACACTCAAAAGGTGGCACGAGTTCACCGCCAAAAAGCTCTGTTTTAGAATCTCTTAAAATGTGTTTTTCGCTATAGATTGTTTTCATGGATAATTCCCTCAGTTTATTACAGAGCTTTCTAAAACTGCATTTAGCAAAACGTTTGCCCCTGCTTGGGCATTTTCAGGTGAAATACTTTCGGCTTCATTATGACTCAGGCCACCTTTACAAGGAATGAAAATCATCCCTACTGGGGCAACATATGAAATTTGGCAAGCATCATGTCCAGCACCTGAGACTATATTTTGATAACTGTAACCTAATTTTTCAGTTGCAATTTTTACTTTTAAAATACAGTTTTCATTAAATGATATTGCTGGTGAGTGCCAAATATTATTTAACTCACTTGTCAGATTCTGTTCGACACATACTTCATCAATTAAGTTCTTAAATTTTTGCTGCATGATTTTTAAAATTGCGTCTTCAGAATGCCTTAAATCTACAGTAAAAAATACAGTGTTTGCAACAGAATTTATTGAGTCTGGCTTTGACTCAACTCGTCCCACAGTATATAAAGAATCCTTTTGTTCTTTAATTATTTTTTGCAACCCTCTAACAATCTGAGCCATTCCAAAAACAGGATCTTTACGGTAATTCATGGGGGTAGTTCCTGCATGGGCAGTCTGGCCATTAAGAGTAACATGATTCCAGGAAATTCCTTGAGCACCTGTAACAACACCAATAGTTTTGTTTTCTAACTCCAGCACTGGTCCTTGCTCAATATGTAATTCATAATATGCCTTTATTGGAAAAGATTTACAAGCTACGCTTCCTAGTTGATCGCTATGATGCAAGGCCTGTTCAACGCTAATACCGTTGTTATCTTCTTGCAAAAAAATTTCTGATTGCTTAAAAACTCCAGAAAATACTCCAGAACCCATCATGGCAGGGGAGAATCTTGCGCCTTCTTCATTTGTCCAAACGACAACTTCTAATGGATGTTCAGTTTTAATATTATTTTCTTCCAACACTCGCAACACTTCAAGTGCACTAAGTACACCTAAAACACCATCAAATCTTCCACCACAAGGTTGGGTATCTAAATGACTTCCCATAAGGACTGGCGCTTTGCCATTATTACTTTCGCGCCTTATAAATAGATTGCCCATGGAGTCTAACCGATGGCTACAATTTAATTGAGCAGCCCAACTCTTTAGTAAGTTGCGGCCCTTTATATCTTCATCAGTCAAGGCCAGTCTGCAAGATCCGCCATTGTCTCCCGGACCAATTTCTGCCATTTTTGTCAAAGATTGCCAGAGACGATTTTTATTTACTTTTAGATTCATTATTATCTAGTTGGCTTTTTCTTAGCTATTCTAGTGCGGACTAAAAAAATAAAATTGATCAAAGAAAATAATCAAATTTATTGGATACTTAAAGGTCCCACCAAAACTCAAAAGTACTAAAGAGAGAATCAGTGGGTCACAATTAAACAACGATCATTTGCCTGTCTCATGTGCCATCAAAGGCAGTACATCAGGAAATGATCGTTATTAACCTAGAACTACTTCATTATTTCAGTCCAAATTGACGAGTATATCTTGTTAACTTCAGGCGAACACATTTCGATAAAACGACCATTAACGATATGCTCTGCAGGAATTTGAACCTCAGGCGCTGTAGCTAAAACATCATCCATGAACGGCTCTGATCCATTGACTGCGTTCGCATACATTGCAAAATTGGATGCTAAGGCTGCATTTTCAGGATCCATCATGAAGTTCTGAAACAATTTAGCGTTATCAACGTTTTTAGCATCTTTTAACACGACAACACTATCCATCCATAAAACAAATCCTTCTTTAGGGAAGCCGTATTGAACAGCAGGAATTTCTAATCTTGTACGCATTGCATCACCATTCCAGTAAACAGAAGCAGAAATGTCACCATTAGCAAATGGCTCATTGATACTATAGTTCATTGAAATCCACTTAGGTTTGGCAGCCATTAAAACATCACGTGCTTTTTTCAAGTAACCAATGTCACTAGTGCAAGGTTCACTACCAACGTAGTAAAGTGCCATACCAATAATATCACCCATCTCAGGTGCAACATTGATTGTGCCTGCTAACTCCTCTGGTGGATCAAGGAAGATTGCTGAAGTGTTAATATCGCCTGAATAAACATCCGTATTAACTACCATGCCCACACTACCCCAAAGCCATGGAGCAGAGTAATGTCTACCTGGATCCCAGTCTGGGTTAGTCCATTCGTCCTTAACATTTTTAAAGTTACTCATTTGATCTGGACGAGTTTCAAGCAATAAGCCATCATTAATCCAGATTGGCATGTAGTTCGCTGATGGAACGGCAATATCAAAGCCATGACCACCTGCTTTAACTTTTGCTAAAGCCGTATCGTTAGAATCATAGTCTGTCAATGTCACTTTAACATCGTAAGTTTGTTCAAACTTAGTGATGAGGTCTGGGTTGGTGTAGTCACCCCAGTTGAAGATGTTTAACTCCCCGGCAGATAAAACACTTTGACTTGCAAAAAGCATACTTGCTGCAACGGAACAAACAATTGTTGAGTTTTTTAATTTTCTCATGATTTTTCTCCTTTTTTTTTATAAATGAACAACCAACAAACCGTTTTTTAAAAAAAATTATCAGTTATTCTCCTTTTCTTACTTTTTTTCTTTTCTTACTTTTTTTCTTATCTTACTTTACTTTACTTTACTTTCTAACATCTACTTTTTGCTGCTGATAAGGAATGTTATTCCTACCAACATGATCGAAACCACAAAAAGAACGCTCGAAATCGCATTAATCTCAGGTGTAACTTCACGCCTTAGCTCGCCCAACATGTAGGTTGGCAAAGTATCCTTACCAGGCGTCTTCACAAATTCAGTAATAACCACGTCGTCTAACGAGATGACGAATGCCAGCATTGCACCAGCTAAAATTCCTGGGAACAACAATGGAAAAGTCACCTTTTTAAAAGTACGCCAAGGACTGGCATATAAATCAGCAGCAGCTCTCTCTAAAGTTAAATTCATGTTCTCAAGTCTGGCACGTATAGGTAAATAGGAAAATGGAATACAAAAAGCTGTGTGCGCCAACACTAAATATGCTGAACCTTGATAGCCTGTAGCGACTTTTATAGAGCCAAAAAGAATCAATAAAGCGACAGCGGTAACTATTTCAGGCACCATTAAGGGTTGATTAATAACAGCATAGATCGCCCCTTGACCACGATACTTAGCCACACGTGTTGTCGCAAGTGCTGCCATTGTTGCCAAGATGGTGCTATAAAAAGAAGCTTGAAAAGCAAGGCCAAGCGAGCGAAAAGTTACCTCTTGAACTCTTTCGTTATTCCATGCTGTTTCATACCACTGCCAAGAGAAACCATGCCATACGGTGAGCAATGTTGAGTCGTTAAAAGAATAGAAAAGCAATGGAGCCATTGGCGCATACAAACACAATATACAGACAATAGCTAGCGCAGGGAAGCTTGGAACGTATTCAACATTAAAGCGCTCTTCAGCTCGTTTCTTTAAAAAATTAATACCCATGAGTTGCACCCGAGCGACTTGTGCTACGCACATAAAAAAGCATTGCCACCATAACAATAACTAATAGCGTTATGGATAGTGCCGCACCCAAAGGCCAGTTTCGTCCTTGGCCAAACTGCAATTCAATCAAATTACCGAGCATCAAGCTCTTGCCACCACCCAGTAATTTTGGTGTGACATAAGCGCCTATGGAAGGAATAAAAACCAATATAGAGCCCGCTACCAAGCCAGGTTTTACAAGTGGGATAACTACTCGCCTCAACACTTGAAGCCTTGACGCATATAAGTCATACGCCGCTTCAAGCAATCTAAAATCAAGTCGCTCAATGGTTGCGTAAAGAGGTAATACCATTAATGGCAGATAAACGTAAGCCATACCGATAGTCACTGCTGTTTCTGTGTACATAATTCTTAGAGGTTCTTCAATCACACCAAAAAATTGAAGAAATTTATTCACAAATCCAGAATGACTTAGGATTTGCATAATCGCAAAAGTACGAATTAATAAGTTTGTCCAAAATGGAACGGTTACTAGGAATAACCAAAAACTTCTCTGATTTCTTGGACGTGTCGCAATAAAGTACGCAGTTGGAAAACCAAAAATAATACAAAGTATAGTGGTTACAAGGGAGAGTTTTATTGAACGCCAAAAAATTGATAAATGAGCGTCGGCTGGTAATAGCGTTCCATCAAAAATATCTATACGCATAAAGACCTTGAACCAGCCCTCCCACGAGGGCTCCCAGATAACTCCGCCATAATCGCCCGGTGTTAAGAATGAGTAGAGCAACATTATCAGTAAAGGGCCAGAAGCAGCAACAGCCAGGATAATAAGGGCCGGCGTACTCAGGAGATAATTACGCATTGTTCTTTGTTTAACCTTTAAGCGTTCAAGCTTTGACTCAGGAAATTTAAAAACTTGTTGGTTGCTTTTATCCATTATTTTTTAGTTACCAATCACCTGAATATCTTCCGCATTAAAAACAACTCCCACTCTTTCACCGGCAACATATTGTTTACTTTGATTACTTGCATTTTGCATACGCACATGAAAGTTGTGTGCGTCGTCACCAGAACTAGAGTCAAGTTGAATTGAATAATGAGTATCGGTGCCAAAAAAACTAACATCAACTATTTCCCCAGACAGTAATGCAGAATCAATGTCTTTGACTAGGCTTACTTTTTCTGGACGTATTGCAATAGATATGCCTTTATTTAAGACTATATCTTTATTACATGGTACTTTGAGAGTTTGGTTATGATTAAAGTTTAAAACGATAAGTTCTTCATTTTTATTAGATTTAGAGGCAGAAGACATTTCTAAAAAATTAGTATCTCCAACAAAGCTTGCAACAAAATGGTCATGTGGTTTATCGTAAATTTCATGCGGCGTACCAACTTGCAACAACTTACCCTCATTGATAACTGCAATACGATCAGACATAGTTAATGCCTCTTCTTGATCATGGGTTACAAAGATGAAGGTAATTCCAGTTGCGTGCTGCAAGCGCTTGAGTTCAATCTGCATTTCTTTACGAAGTTTATAATCAAGAGCTGATAATGATTCATCAAGAAGCAATACTTTTGGTTTGGGGGCAAGAGCTCGTGCAAGGGCAACACGCTGTTTCTGTCCGCCAGAAAGTTCATCAATACGTCGATCTTTTAACTCTTCCATGCGAACAAGAGAGAGCATTTTGCTTGCTGTTTCCTTTATTTCTTGTTTTGGTTTATCTAACATCTCTAGGCCAAAGCTAATGTTTTCTGATACCGTCATGTGAGGAAATAAAGCGTAACTTTGGAATACAGTATTAACCGAGCGCAAATTAGGCGGCAAGTGAGAAATGTCCTCACCATGAAGTAAAATTGAGCCTTGAGAAGGATTCTCAAAACCAGCTATTATGCGCAATAAGGTTGTCTTTCCACAGCCTGATGGCCCCAAAAGTGTAAAAAATTCATTATCAAGAATATTAAGTGTAACATTGTTAAGGGCAAGAAATGCACTTTTCCCCTTACCATATACCTTGCTAACACCTTCGGCTTTAATTGCTATGCTATCTTGTTTCATTATAAAAATATCTTAAATAGAAATATATTAATCTAACCAGCTATAGATCCTCACACTATTTAAATAAAATATTAATTACTTGCTATTTAACATAATTAATTCTTATCTTATTGAAAGTCCTTCAAAATAAACAAATTTGAGCATCATAACTCCCCTTTTTTTTTGAAATATTCTCCATAATTCTAATATTTAATTAATTGTAGTAAAAAGGTTTGATAGATTCACTTTACCAACATATTTTGCACTAACTGTGAGATAATTGTAACATATTTGTGATCACAAGATAAAAATATAAATATAAAATATGAGTGCTGATTTATTATCGAAAGTTGAGCCAAGGGGTTTAGAGCTTAATGCGAATGATTGGGTATATAACTCTTTATGTCAGTTGATACTTTCAGGAGAATTTGTTCCTGGAGTTTCATTTACATTTAGAGGAATTGCTAATTCATTTGGCGTTAGCACAATGCCAGTTCGGGAAGCTGCAAAGAGACTAATCTCTGAGGGTGCTCTTGAAATATCTGAAAAGCGAAGAATTACTGTATCTAAGATGACTCAATCTAAGTTTGACGAATTGAATGTTGCTAGAATATATTTAGAGCCACTGTTATCTGGCCGCGCAATAAAACATATTGATTCCAAAAGGCTTAAACTACTGATTAATATAGATAAAAATCTTGATTATTCTATCTCAACTGGAAACATTGAAGATTACATTAAATACAATTACCAGTTCCATTTTGGTATTTATGAAGCTAGACCATCACCTGTATTGCTTCCACTAGTAAGAACTTTGTGGCTTCGTTTTTCCCCTTTTTATAGAATTGTTGCAGGAAGGCTTGGAACTCAAATTTTGAAAGATTTTCATCATTCAGCAATTGATGCAATTAAAGCTAAAGATTCCGTTGCCTTGGAAGAAGCTATTCTTAATGATATATCAGAAGGAATGGAAATGCTCAATGAATCTCTAAATGAGTAATCATATTTGATCTTTTATTTAATTTTATTTGTACTTAATAAGAGAAAATGCCTTGCATTTATTCTCCTTTATCTATATTATAATATGTGATCACAATTTTTATTTAAAGCTAATTAATTGACAATATAATTGAGGAATTCTAATGATTATAAGTACCTTTGCTCTTCAACAAAAAAATGCCAAGCATTTAATTCAATCCTTTAGTGATTTAAGTTATATCAATAATCCTGAAGAAACAAATATTATTAGTCGTGCAGATGGCGTTTACATCTATGACAATGATGGTAAGAAAATTTTAGACAGCATGTCTGGACTATGGTGCGTCAACATGGGTTATGGTCAGCAATCCATTATTAAAGCTGTGAATGAGCAAATGAAAGAGCTTGTTTACTACAACAACTTCTTTGGTTCAAGTCACCCATCTGCGATTAAGTTGTCAGAAATGATTGCAGATAAAACTCCAGAAGGGATGAATAAAGTTTATTTTTGTGGCTCTGGATCTGAGGCGAATGATACTGTTGTAAGACTGGCACGACACTATTGGGCAGCTAAAGGAAAGCCCTCTAAATCAGTTATTATTAGCCGCACAAATGCCTATCATGGCTCTACTATGGCTGGCGCTAGTTTAGGCGGAATGAGTGCTATGCATGCGCAAGGCGGCTTGCCAATAGCTGATATTGAACATGTGGATCAGCCCTATTATTATGATGCTTGTGTCAAGGCTGGTGGAAAAATTGACGAGGATGAATTTGGAATTAAAGTTGCTCAAAGCCTAGCTAAAAAAATTGATGAGCTAGGCGAAGATCGTGTTGCTGCGTTTATTGCAGAACCAATTCAAGGTGCAGGAGGAGTTATCATTCCTCCAAAAACTTATTGGCCTGAGATTAGCAGGATTTGCAAAGAAAGAAACATTCTTTTGGTTGCTGATGAGGTAATATGTGGGTTTGGCAGAACGGGTGAATGGTTTGGCTCGGGACACTTTAACTTTAAACCAGATTTAATGCCTTTTGCTAAAGGAGTAACTTCAGGCTATCTTCCAGTTGGAGGTGTTATCGTAAGAGATGACATTGTTGATTTACTCGCTTCGGCTAATCAAGAATTTGCCCATGGTTATACCTATTCAGGGCATCCAGCTTGTATGGCTGCTGCCGTTGCAAATCTTGAGTTAATGGAAAGTACAAAAATACTCAGCCAGGTAAAAAATAATACGGCTCCTTACTTAGCCAGTAAGTGGAAAGATCTAGAAAGTCACTCTTTGGTAGGTGAAGCGAGACATCTTGGAATGCTTGCGGCTATTGAAATTGTCGAAGATAAAGAGAACTTTAAGAGGTTTGAAAATAGTGCTGAGATTGTTGTAAGATGCAAAAATTTTTGTTATGAAAATGGCATAGTTATGAGAGCTATTAAGAACAAGATGGTTATTGCACCGCCATTAATATGCAATAACGAACATGTAGATGAAATTATTGAGAAGGTATGGAAGTGTCTTGATTTGACAGCTCAGTCAATAAAGTAATTTAATTTTCGCGTGCAATCATATTATCAGGCTAGTAGAAATACTCAGATAGATCAGCCAGAACTCATTGGTGACCATGTTGCGGATGTTTGTGTTATTGGCGGGGGATATACCGGCCTATCAACCGCTCTTTATTTAGCAAACGAAGGCGTCAATGTCCTTCTTATTGAGTCAAATCAAATTGCATCAGGTGCCTCTGGGGCAAATGGAGGACAGGTTTCTGGCGGAATGCGAAGAGATCAATTTTATTTGGAGAAAGCTTTGGGCGTTGATTACGCAAAAGTTCTATGGGGAATTGGAGAAAAATCTAAATATCACACCAAAGAGCTTATTGATAAATACCAAATTCAGTGTGACTATAAAAAGGGGATTGCCCACCCAAACCACAAGCCGAAATATTGTGAAGAATCAAAGCAATATGTTGATCATATGATTAAGAACTATGACTATAAGGACATGGTCTATCTTAGTGATGATGAAATGAGAGAGGTCACAGGTTCGGATACTTATTATGGCGGAAGTTATGATGAAGCTGAGGCTCATTGCCACCCTTTAAACTATGCTCTAGGCATTGCAAAGGCAGCACAATCTGCAGGTGTAAAAATCTATGAAAATAGTGCCGCGATTAGCTATAAGGTTTTAGATAACCATGTCAGGGTAACCACTAAGAATGGCTCGGTAAAAGCTGACCGTATTGTCCTTGCTTGTAATGGCTATCTTGGGAATTTAGAGAAGAGCTTAACATCAAAAATTTTACCAATGAACAACTATATCGTTGCAACCAAGCCACTTGATGATGAAACGGTTCAAAAGATAAACCCAAAGGATATTGCCTTTGCTGACTCAAGATTCGTAATCAATTATTTCAGAATGAGCGCAGATAAACGCTTACTATTTGGTGGAGGAGAGAATTATTCACAAGAGCTATCTAAAAATATAGTCCCCATCGTTACTAGACCTCTAGAAAAAATTTATCCATTTCTTAAGGGTATTAAAATCGATTACGCTTGGGGCGGCAAACTAGCAATTACAATGAATCGCCTTCCATTCTTTACATCTCTTCACAATGAAAAAGTTATTTCTGCTCAAGGCTATTCTGGTCAAGGCGTTGCTTTAGCAAGCTATTCCGGCA
>Ga0233427_10001649_pt1 | contig 23141 bp, 23 predicted proteins | sample SI_118_April2016_5_FD_179885 | JGI IMG/M metagenome (GOLD analysis project Ga0233427, IMG submission 179885) | Seawater microbial communities from Saanich Inlet, British Columbia, Canada - SI_118_April2016_100_MG | ecosystem: Environmental > Aquatic > Marine > Inlet | place: Canada: British...
CGGCGAGAGCCAGGCAAAGGCGCAAACCCGACATTGGACCCAGTTGTGGGGCGGTTGTTCGACGAGGGTTGTGGCGCTGGTGTCGCCGCAGACCTGGCAGGGATCGGTCATCAACTGTGCTCCGTGCGCAGAACATATCCTTCGCCCCAGACGGTCTGGAGGAAGCGCGGCATACGTGGGTCGTCTTCTATCTTGCGGCGCAGGCGCGTCACCTGGACATCGATCGTGCGTTCGCCCGAACCGCTTTGCTGCGAGAGGCGCATGCGCGACAAGGTTGCGCCGGGATTGCGGGCAAAGACCTTGAGCAGCGCGGCTTCGCGCGAAGTCAGCGCCACGGTGGTGCCGTCACGCAGCAGTTCCATGCGTTCGACATCGAAGCTGAACGGACCGAAGCGGGCTACTGCATCGGGTGGGCGCTGGGGCTCGTTGCGGCGCAGAACGCTGCGGACACGCAACACAAGCTCGCGCGGCTCGAAGGGTTTGGGCAGGTAGTCATCGGCGCCGCTTTCGAGGCCCGCAATGCGGTCATCGCCTTCGCCGCGCGCGGTCAGCATGACGATGGGAATACCCGCCTTGTCTCGAATGCGCTGGGTGAAACTCATGCCGTCTTCGCCGGGCATCATGACATCGACAATCATCAGGTCGAAGGTCAGGCTCTGGAGTTTGGCCTCGGCATCGGCCGCACTTTCGGCCGTGCTGACCAGGAAGCCGTTTTCCATCAGGTACTTCTGCAGCAATTGTTGCAGGCGACGGTCGTCATCAACGACGAGGATATGGGGATCTCCCGGATTCATGGGCCCCGCCGTGGCTGAGCGATCCGCGCGCGGTCTTCGTTGTCGACCATACCCGTGAGCACACGGCGATAGCCGGCAACCGCCTCGGCGCCGGCTTCGCGATAGGCACGCGCGATCCGTGCGCGTTGATCGGCTGTGAGTTTGGTTTCGAGGTCGGCACCCAGTTCCGTCAGATAAAGCAGGCGGTGGCGTCGGTCCTCCACGCCCTGGCGCTGTTCGACGAAACCTTTGGTGACAAGCTGGCGCAACACGCGCGCAAGGCTCTGTTTGGTGATCTTCAGGATCGCCAGAAGCTCCTTGACGGTGATGCCGGGGTGACGGCCGACGAAATAGATCACCCGATGATGGGCACGGCCGAAACCATGCTGCGCAAGGATCGCGTCCGGCCGCGCCGTGAAGTCGCGGTAGGCAAAAAAGAGCATCTCGATTGCTTCGCGCAGTTCTTCGTCGCGGAGGAACAGAGGATTGGGTTCACGATTTACGTCAGCCATGTTGACATATATGCCTCTCGCTGATACCCAACGCAAGTGTTTTGAGAAGGGCGTGTATTAACGCCTACCAATCTCGGGGAACAACCATGGCTGACCTTATTCCGTTTGACGACCGTGACGGCAAAATCTGGTTCGACGGCAAGATGATCGATTGGCGTGATGCCAAGGTCCATGTCCTGACCCATGGCCTGCATTATGCCAGCAGCGTCTTTGAGGGTGAGCGGAGCTATGGCGGTACGATCTACCGCGCGCGTGAACATGGCGAACGCCTGTTCAAGTCGGCCGAAATCCTGGGATTCGAGATCCCCTGGACGGTCGAGGAGCTGGAAAAGGCACGTTATGAGGTGCTGGCGGCCAACGGTATCGTTGATGGGTACGTCCGGCCCGTGGCCTGGCGGGGCAGCGAGATGATGGGTGTTTCAGCCCAGCACAACACCATCCATGTCGCGATCGCCGCCTGGGACTGGCCGAGCTATTTCACCCCGGAAGCGCGCATGCGCGGTATACGGCTGGCGATTTCCGATTGGCAACGCCCGTCCCCGAAATCAGCCCCGGTTCATTCCAAGGCTGCCGGCCTCTACATGATCTGCACGCTCTCCAAGCACAAAGCAGAGCAGCAGGGTTTTGATGACGCGATGATGTACGACCATCGTGGTTTCTTGGCCGAGGCGACCGGCGCCAACATGTTCCTGGCGATCGACGGCAAGCTCCACACGCCGTTGGCCGATTGTTTCCTCAATGGCCTGACCCGCCAGACGGTGATGGATTTGGCACGCCGGCGCGGCATCGAGGTGGTCGAGAGGCACATGACCGACGAGGACCTCGCCAAGGCGTCGGAGGTTTTCATTACGGGGACGGCCGCAGAAGTCACCCCGGTCAGCCAGATCGGCGATTTCCACTTCCAGCCCGGCAATGTCTCCAAGCAGATGATCGACGACTTCGAGGTCGAAGTTCGCGGCGGCTGAAGTGACCAGTCCTTGTCGGGACTGGTCGATGATCCCTCAGCTACAGGGCTACTTCGCCCATTTCGCCGCGGCATCGTCATCGCTGGCTTTGGCCTCGACCCAGTTGGCGCCGTCGGGCGTTTCTTCCAGTTTCCAGAACGGCGCCTGGGTTTTCAGCCAGTCGATCAGGAAGGCGCAGGATTCGAGTGCAGCCTTGCGATGGGCCGATGCCGTCAGGACCATGACGATCTGATCGCCCGGCTCGAGCCGCCCGTAGCGGTGGATAATCAGACTGGCTTCGAGTGGCCACCGCTGATGGGCCTCGTCATCGATGTTGGCCAAGAGCTTTTCGGTCATGCCCGGATAATGTTCCAGGGTCATCGCGCTGTCACCCGAACCACCCGCCATGTCGCGCACCAGGCCGACAAAGCTCGCCATGCCGCCGATCCCGGTATTGCCGTTGCCCAGCGCCTTCATCTCCGCACCGACATCAAAGTCTTGGGCCTGGACTCGGATCATTGCATTCAGCCGCCGGTGACAGGCGGGAAGAGAGCGATCTCGTCACCCTCGGCGATCGGTGTTGCCGGCTTGGCATAGGCCTGGTTGACGGCCACCCGGATGATCGCATCATCCTTGAGTGCATCAGCATAATTGTCGCCACGCCCCTTGAGCCAGCTGACGAGGCCGGCGACATCGCCGACGTCATCGGGCAAGGTGACTTCCTCGGATGCGACGCCGATTTTCTGCTTGAGCCATGCAAAATAGAGCAGTTTCACCCGATCACCTCACTAAACGGCAGGACATCGATCATCGCGCCCTTTTCCAGTTGCGTCATGTCTTCCGGCAGTTCGGCCAGACCATCGGTCTCGACCAGCGAACTCAGCAGTCCCGCCCCCTCACGGTGGAAGGCATGGGCTTCCAGAACGCCATCATCACCATATTCCAGATGGACGCGGACATACTCGCGCCGGCCACTCTTCTTCTTGCGGTCGAAGGCTGCGCGCACGGAAAAGAGCTGCGGATCGACTTCCTTGCCACCCCCGAGGCGTAACAACAAGGGGCGCGCGAAGCGAAGGAAGGTCACCATCGCGGCAGCCGGATTGCCCGGCAGGCCGATGAAGGCCGCACCGCCGATCTGGCCCAGCATCAAAGGCCGACCAGGCTTGATCGCCATGTACCAGGCATGAAGCGTGCCCTCGTTCATGATGGTCTTGCGGACATGGTCCTCATCACCGACCGAAACACCGCCTGACGTCATCAGGGCGTGGTGGCTGCTGGCTGCTTCGGCAATGGCCGCATGGGTTTGAGGTCCCTTGTCGGGCAGAATCCCAAGATCGGTGACGCTGCAGCCCAACCCCCTGAGCAAACCCATCACGGCATAGCGGTTTGCGTCATAAATCGCGCCGGGTTCGAGCGGCTCACCGGGCTCGCAAACCTCGTCGCCGGTTGAAAAGAGCGCGACCTTCAAGGTCGCGTGGCAAGGCAGTGCGGCCAGACCCACCGACGCGGCCATGCCGACATCCTGGGGTTTCAGGCGGTGGCCGGCCTTGAGGATCACGGTACCTGCCCTCACGTCCTCGCCGGCATTGCGCCGGTTCGCACCAGGCTTGATACCGGTCGGAAGCGTGACCATGCCGTCTGCCTCCTGCGTATCTTCCTGCATCATCACGGTATCGAGCCCCTCGGGCATCGGCGCGCCGGTAAAGATGCGAATGGCCTCGCCATGAGCGGCCGGGCGTCCCAGCGCATGGCCTGCCGGAACGCGGCCGGTCACGGGCAGCGTCGTATCGGCATCGGCAACAAGGTCGTCGTGGAAGAAAGCATAACCATCGACTGCGGCGTTGGGATGGGGTGGGACATCGACCGTGGAGACCACATCCCGCGCCAGGATCCTGCCGGGCGCGATCGCCAGCCCGACTTCCTCGAGCCCAGTGACAGGGGCTGCGATCTGGCCGATCAGAGCCAGCGCCTCATCAGCGGTCATCAACCGGTCGCCGTGTGCGAAACAGTCGTCGGTCAGCTGGGCCATGGCCGCAGGATCTGTCGTCTCGGGATCATGGAGATCAAATTGGTCATTGCCGGTCCGTCGTCAAGGTGCGCCACCTTCAATCTGGCGCGTTGCCGCGGCGACATAACTCCAGCCGGTGATCGCGGTCAGAAGTGCGGCAATCCAGAACAGTGCCTGGCCAAGCTCCAGCGTCGTGAACAGGCCAAACAGTGAGAACCCGGCGGAACCCGGGATCAAAAACCCCATGGAAACCATCTGGACCGTGGTTTTCCACTTTGCGAGTTGTGTGACATGCAAGGTGACCCCTCGCGAGGCGAGTTGCTCACGCACGCCCGAGACCAGCAGTTCGCGGAAAATGATGATGATGGCCGGGATCACCGGCGCGTCACCGGTCGCGACCAACATGACGATCAGGCCGCTGACCAGAACCTTGTCTGCAATCGGGTCGAGCATACGCCCAAAGGGCGTTTCGACACTCAGGCGGCGCGCGATGTATCCATCAAGAAAGTCGGTCAGACAGGCGGCGGTGTAGAGCAGCAGGGCGATCCAGCGCGCGGTCGGGTCCGACCACAGTAGCAGGGCCACGATCGGCACGATTGCGATCGTGCGTGCGATGGTCAACAGGTTGGGAAGATTCCTTATCGACATGATTGCTTATAACACCCGATGGGGCAGGGCTCACGCATTGGGATGGAAGTGATCCCAAATCTTCTGGGCGACCGTTCGGTCGATGCCGTCGACCCTTTCGAGATCGGTGAGGCCGGCATCGGCGACCGCCTTGGCCGAACCAAAATGATGGAGCAGGGCTTTTTTGCGCCGCGGTCCGATGCCGGCGATGTCGTCGAGCAGCGAGCGGCCGATCTGATTGGTGCGTTTGCTGCGATGGGCGCCGATAGCAAAGCGGTGGGCTTCGTCGCGCATGCGCTGGACGAAGTAGAGCACGGGATCGCGTTCGGGCAGGAGAAAGGGTGAGACGCCGGGAAGAAAGAACTTCTCGCGTCCGGCGTCACGGTCCGGACCCTTGGCAACCCCGCACAGGGCGACATCGGTGACACCCAGTTCCTCGAAGACTTCCAGTGCGACGGTGAGCTGGCCCAGGCCGCCATCGACGATCACCAGATCAGGCCACATGCCCTGGTCGCGTTCGGGGTCTTCCTTGAGCAGGCGGGAAAAGCGGCGTTTCAGTACCTCTTTCATCATGCCGTAATCATCGCCGCCCAGTTCATCCTGGCTCCCGGCTTCGCCCTTGATGTTGAACTTGCGGTACTGGTTTTTCAGCAGCCCTTCGGGACCGGCCACAATCATTCCTCCGACCGGTTGGGCGCCCTGGATGTGGCTGTTGTCATAGACCTCGATGCGTTGCGGCGGGGCTTCAAGACCCAGCCGGTCGGCCAGCCCTTCGAGCAGCTCGCGCTGGCTGGCGCTTTCGGCCCTGCGCCGCGCCAGAGCGTCCTTGGCGTTGTGCAGCGCGTGGCGCAGTAGGGTGCGCCGGTCACCGCGCTGGGGAACCGATATCTCTACCTTGCGGCCTGCGCGGGTCGAGAGCGCTTCGGTGATCAGCGCATGATCATCGGGCAGAGCCGAGACCAGCACCAGGCGCGGCACTTCCTTGTCCTCATAGAACTGGCCCAGGAAGGCGGCGACCACTTCGGCTTCGCTCTGGTCCTTGGTCCGGGTGGGGTAATAGGCGCGGTTGCCGTAGTTGCGCCCCTGGCGGATGAAAAACACCTGCACGCAGCACTGGCCGCCGGCCTGATGCATGGCCACGACATCGGCCTCATCGATCGCCTGCACGTTGATGCCCTGATGTGCCTGGATGTGGTTCAGTGCGCGGATACGGTCGCGGAAACCCGCGGCGCGCTCGAAGTCGAGATCGTCGGCGGCTTCCTGCATGCGCCCTGCGAGCTTGTCCTGAACCTCGCGCGTTCTGCCCTTCAGGAAAGCCCTTGTTTCCTCGACCAGCCGCTCGTAATCGTCGGGTGCGACGAGCCCGACACAGGGTGCGACACAGCGTTTGATCTGGTGTTGCAGACAAGGTCGGGTGCGGTTGGTAAAGACGTGGTCGGTACAACTGCGCAGCGGAAAGGCACGCTGCAGTGCCGTGACTGTCTGGTTGACCGAACCTGCACTGGCAAAGGGGCCGAAATACTCGCCCTTCTTGCGCCGGGCGCCTCGATGTTTGATCACCTGGGGCCAGTCGTGATCGAGCCGGAGCAGGATATAGGGAAACGACTTGTCGTCGCGCAGGACCACGTTGTAGCGCGGCTTGAGTTTCTTGATCAGGTTGGCTTCAAGCAGCAGGGCCTCGGCTTCGGTGCCGGTCGTGAGGACCTCCATGGAGGCCGTGTTGGCGACCATACGGTGCAAGCGTGGGTCGAGGCGGCCCGGTTGGGTATAGGCCGTGACCCTTTGTTTCAGGATGCGGGCCTTGCCGACATAGAGCACCTCTCCCTTGTCAGAGAGCATGCGGTAGACGCCGGGCGAGGCCGGCATGGTCTTGAGAGCTGCTTTGATTGCGGCAGCACCGCGCTCGCCCGACGCGCGCTCGGGCAGCTCGGTCGCGGGTCCGGCATTTTCGGGGGCGGGCCGAGCGTCTCTGTCTGCCTTGGACATGGCGTTTCTATAAACCATTCCTCGGGTGAGTGCATGGCATCCGCGTGGTCAGTATTGCTGATCAGGCTCGTGCGTTGCAGACTGCATCCTGCTTGGGGCCGGCTTTTCCTGAATAAAGAGGTCCAACTTGAGCCGTTCTGACTTTCTTTCGCGGCGTGGTCTGATGATCGGCACCGCGGGTTTTTCCCTGCTCATATCCCTTGATCCTGTTCGTGTGGCGCTTGCTGCCCAGACGCTCGATCCGTTGCCTGCTTCAGGCCTGGACGTGGAAGGTTTCATGGCGCTTTCGGTCGTCCTGGCCGGCCACGACGGGCTGAATGCGACTCTGGGGCAAAGTTTGTTCGGCGCCCTTGAAAAAATGGTCAGTCCGATGGGCTTGCTGCACTTTATGAAGACCTGCGCGCGTCTGCGGGCGATACAGCAGCCGTCTCGGCGATTACCAAACAAGCTGACCGGGTGGCAACTGCCCAGGTGGTCCTGCGTGGCTGGTATGTCGGTCTGGTTGGGGCGCCAGACGGTGGAGAAGTGCGCATTGGCTATGAAAAGACGCTGATGGGTGTGGTGGTCGAGGATTCTCTGGCGTTACGCAGCTTCTGTGGTGGCGATCCACATTTCTGGGCCGAACTTCCAGACCTTGCTGAACCCATCGTTGTTTCGGCGGTCACGCCATGACCGATACCGATATTCTCATTGTGGGCGCCGGTGTTGCCGGAGCCATGATCGGCCACCGCCTGGCGAGCCAGGTACGCAAGGTCACCATCCTGGAAGCAGGCCCGCGGATCGATCGTTGGGATACGGTCGAATTGTTCCGCCAGAGCATCAACCACAACAATTTCATGGCGCCGTTCCCGGGTACGCCCCATGCGCCCAACGGCAGCCCATTTACCGACTATGTCATCCAGAAGGGCGAAGACGACTATGCCGTGCAGTTTATCCGCGGTGTGGGTGGCACGACCTGGCATTGGGCGGCGGCAACCTAGCGTTTTCTGCCGGTCGATTTCCAACTCCATTCGACTTACGGGGTCGGGCGCGACTGGCCGATCGGTTATGACGATCTTGAACCCTATTATCAGCAGTCCGAGGAAGAGATGGGCGTCGCCGGCCCCGATCCTTCTGTCGAGGACCTGGGATCCCCGCGCTCGGGTGCCTATCCCATGCCCCCATTGCCGCTGGATTTCATGGACAAGGAATTCGCGCGCGTCCTGAATGGCAATGGCTTCCATGTCGTCACCGAACCGGTGGCGCGCAACTATGATGAGTTTGATGACCGCCCGGCCTGTTGTGGCAACAACAACTGCATGCCGATCTGCCCGATCGGGGCGCAATATTCCGGTGACGTCCATTGCAACAAGGCCGAAGACGCCGGGGCCCAGCTTATCGAGAATGCGGTCGTCAGCCGGGTCAACTGGCAGGGTGACCGTGTCACGGGGGTGACCTATCTGCGCCCCGACGGGAGCAGTGAGAATATCACCGCCAACATCGTGGTGCTGGCCGCCAACGGCATCGAAACGCCCAAGCTGATGCTGATGTCGGCCGATGAATCCCAGCCCGACGGCATCGCCAACGGATCGGGCATGGTCGGGCGCAACCTGATGGATCACCCCGGTGTCGCCGTCTCGTTCCTGTGGGACAAACCGGTTTTCCGGGGCGGGGGCCCCAGGAAATGACCTCGGTCGTCAGCCTGCGTGACGGAGCGTTCCGGTCGCATTATGCCGCCAAGAAGCTGCACCTGGGCAACATGCCCGATCTCTCGGGCTCCGCCGAACATCTGATCGGGCTTGGTCTTTCCGGGCCGGACCTTGATCGCGCGCTGCGCGAACGGGTCGCGCGCAAGGTCTCGATCAACTGTTTCCACGAGCAGTTGCCGGAGTTCGATAACCGTATCCAGCCCAGTGCGACCGAAACCGACGCGCTGGGCCTGCCGCGCCCCGAGATCACCTACAGGATCGGCTCTTATGTTCGCGATAGTGCTGAAGAGACCCACCGGACCTACGATCAGATCGCGCAGTTGCTCGGTGGCACCGAGGTCGAGCACGACTATAGTTTCGGCGGCAACAATCACATCATGGGAACCACGATGATGGGGGACGATCCCGATGATTCCGTGGTCGCTTCAGATTGCCGGACACACCAGTTCGCCAATCTGTTCATTGCTGGATCCTCGGTGTTCCCCAGTTCGGCAACCGTGAACTCCACCCTTACCATCACGGCCCTTGCCCTCAGACTGGCCGATACGCTCGCGGCGGAGCCTGTCGGCGGGTAAGCAGGGACAGGGTACAAACCAACGGGCTGGACCTGATTTTATCAGGTCCGGCCCGTGGTTTGGTTCGTCTGCTCCGAAGTCTGGCTTCTCAGCCCTTGGGTTGGGGCACAATGCGCAGATAAGGCTTGGGCGCATCCCAGCCGCCTGGGAAACGCTCCTTTGCTTCATCGTCCTTGACCGCGGGAACGATGATGACGTTGTCGCCGTTCTGCCAGTTGGCCGGAGTTGCAACCTTGTGCTTGGCCGTGAGCTGGCAGGAATCGAGCAGGCGCAGGATCTCGTCGAAGTTCCGCCCGGTCGACATCGGATAGCTGATCATGGCCTTGATCATCTTGTCGGGGCCGATGACATAGACGTTGCGCACCGTGGCGTTGGTTGCGGCGGTGCGGCCATCCGAGCTGTCGCCGGAATCGGCAGGCAGCATGTTGTAGGCCTTGGCGACCGAAAGGTCGGAATCGGCCAGCAGCGGGTAGTTCAGCGCGTTGCCGGTGACTTCCTTGATGTCTTTCGACCAGCCTTCATGATCGGCCACGCCATCGACCGAAAGGCCGATCAGCTTGGTGTTGCGTTTGTCGAAATCGGGTTTCATGCCTGCAACCGTTCCCAGTTCCGTGGTGCAGACCGGGGTGAAATCCTTGGGGTGCGAGAACAACACGCACCAGGAATCGCCGATGTAGTCATGGAACTTGATGCGCCCGGCGGTCGAGTCCTGCTCGAAGTCAGGCGCCGTGCTTCCGATGGAAATGCTCATGTTGTGTCCCCTAATGTGATTTTGGCTGCGTACTCCCACACATGATTACGACACACCTGCGATGGCTCAAGCAGGCTGTTCTCACATGTCTGAGAGCAAAGGTGGGGACCCCTCGTGACGCACGCAAACAAAAAGGGCCCGGTCATGTGACCGGGCCCTTTGATTGCAACAGCGTCGAGGCCTAGAAGAGGCCGGAGATCACACCGTCACCGTCAACATCGATCTTGTCGGCGGCGGGTACGCGGGGCAGGCCCGGCATGGTCATGATCGCACCGGTAACCACGACCAGGAATTCGGCGCCTGCCGAAAGCTTGATCTCGCGAACCGGGATATCGAACCCGGTGGGCGCTGCTTTCAGGGTCGGATCGGTCGAGAAGCTGTACTGCGTCTTGGCCATGCAGATCGGGAACTTGCCGGCTTCGGTCGCGTCCAGCTCCGCGAGCTGCTTGGAAATTGCAGGGGGAACCTGGATGTCATCGGCCCGATAGATCTCACGCGCGACGCTGCGGATTTTCTCTTCCAAGGGCATGTCGTCGGGATAAAGCGGCTTGAAGCTCGCCTTGCCGCTCTCGACGATCTCGACCACGGCGCGGGCAACATCTTCGGCGCCTGCTCCGCCTTCGGCCCAGTGGTTGGCCTCGACGCAGGTCACGCCCATGGCGTCACAAAGCTCGATCAGCCTGGCCATTTCCGCATCGGTGTCGGCGATGAAGCGGTTGACCGACACGACAGCAGGAACGCCGAACTTGGCGACGTTCTCGACATGACGCGCCAGATTGGCGAAACCGGCCTCGACCGCAGCGACGTTCTCGTCCTTGAGGTCATCCTTGGCAACGCCACCGTGCATCTTGAGTGCGCGAATGGTGGCGACAATGACAACGGCTTCGGGCGAAAGGCCGGCCTTGCGGCACTTGATATCGAAGAACTTCTCGGCACCCAGATCAGCACCGAAACCTGCTTCGGTGACGACGTAATCGGCCATCTTGAGCGCCGTCGTGGTTGCCAGCACCGAGTTGCAGCCGTGGGCGATGTTGGCGAACGGACCGCCATGGACGAAGGCGGGATTGTTCTCCAGCGTCTGCACCAGGTTCGGCTTGATCGCGTCTTTCAGGAGCGCGGCCATCGAACCCTGGGCGTTGAGGTCGCTGGCGCGAACTGCCTTGCGCTCACGCGTATAGCCGACAACGATGTTGCCCAGGCGGCGCTTGAGATCGTCGATATCGGTCGCCAGGCAGAAGATCGCCATGACCTCCGAAGCGACTGTGATGTCGAAACCGTCTTCGCGCGGGAAGCCGTTGGCGACACCGCCGAGCGAGCCGACGATCGAACGCAGGGCACGATCGTTCATGTCGACGACGCGACGCCATGCGATGCGGCGTTCGTCGATCTCCAGGCTGTTGCCCCAGTAGATGTGGTTGTCGACCATGGCGGCCAGCAGATTGTTGGCCACACCGATGGCGTGGAAGTCACCGGTGAAGTGGAGGTTGATATCCTCCATCGGAACGATCTGGGCGTAACCACCACCGGCCGCGCCACCCTTCACACCAAAGGAGGGGCCGAGCGAAGGTTCACGCAGGCAGATCAGGGTGTTCTTGCCGATCCGGTTCAGGGCATCGCCAAGGCCGACCGTTGTCGTGGTCTTGCCTTCACCGGCTGGGGTCGGCGTGATCGCGGTGACTAGGACCAGCTTGCCGTTGGGGCGGTTCTTGGCGCCGTTGATGTAATCGAACGAAAGTTTGGCCTTGTCGTGGCCGTAAGGCTCGAGATGTTCTGCGCCAATGTCGAGCCGTTCTTTGGCCAGCTCGATAATCGGCCGGATCGTCGCGGCCTGGGCAATCTCGATATCGGATTTGGGCGTCGCCATCTCTGCTCCCCCGGGAGTGCAAAATCTGTCAGATGTCATTGAGACGGGCGGGACTTTAGCGTCGGCAGGCGTCATGTCACGCACGGATTCGACGCCGCGTGTCGTTCATGGTCCTGATTGGTCGAAACGGTTGATAATTGGTCTCATTCCAGAGGCATCCGGGCATCACAAGGGCTTGATCCTCCAACCCCCGCTCAAAAAGAAGGGGCGGCACTGCTGCCGCCCCTTCGGTAACAAACTACGAGATCTCGGCGATCAGTCGACCATGGCGTCGTGACGCCCGCGATGATCCAGGGCTGCCTCGAGCCCGACCTCGTTGTAGTGGCGAAGTGCCGCATCGTATTCGGCATTCTCCGACTTGATCTGCCAGGCGTGCCAGGCAAGCCAGATCACAACACCGACGATGGCCAGGACCCACTCGATCCCCGGGAAGGGATAGATTGCGCCCATGCTGGCAACGTCAGCCCAGCTTTCTACATTGGTAGACATGGTTGTTTACCTCCTTGTCGGGGCTGTTCAGCCCTGGCCCTTTGCGATTTCGCGATCGATGTCTTCCATCGCTGTGTCGCGATAGCCGTGATACGGGAACGCATCCCCGTAATCATGCGTATCGAGACCGGCGAGTTCGACTTCACGCGGAACGCGGAGCCAGCCCAAACCGTCCAGAAGCTTCGCCAGCAACCAGCAAGGCAGGAAACCAAGGCCCCAGAACATCAGGACAGCGCCGAGGAAGTTGCCGATCGGGTTGATCTGGGCCACGCCATCGACATTGCCGAACCAGCCGGTGGCTTCGTAGGCAACGTTCGAGGGATAACCCCAGAGCATGAAGCCGGCGATGACCGTACCGGCGAAACCGGCATAACCATGCACCGCGACGGCGCCGACAGCGTCGTCGATCTTGAACTTGCGTTCAACCCAGTGATGCATCTTGTAGGCGATCCAGACACCGACCATGGCAATCACCATGGCTTCGACCGGATGATAGAGATCGTTGCCCGCAGATGCGGTGATGACGCCGGCAAGCCCACCTGAATAACTCCAGAACGGATCACCCTTGGAGAGTACGTAACCAGCCATCAGGCCGCCCGAGAGCGACATCAGGAAGTTGAACGTGATCGCCGAGAGCGAGGTTGGCGTCAGGTAGATGTTGGTCGCCGTGAAGAAGGCTTCCTTGTCCGACCCCATGACCACGCCTTCGAAGTCGATGATCGGAATGTTGCAGGCCGCGTAGAAACCCCAGAAGCCGGTGTAGATCAGGAAGAGGCCGACCGTCACAAGCCATGGATTGTTCTGCGGGATATCGCGTGGCGTTCCGTCCGGCGCAAACTTGCCAAGACGGGGACCAAGGACGACCAGCACACCCAATGCCGAACCGCCGGCGATGCCGTGCACCACCGAGGAGGCATAGGCGTCGTGGAAACCCCACAACTGCACCATCCAGCCATTCCAGCTCCAGCCCCAGGCCGCATCGATGATCCAGGTACAGGAACCGACCAGGACAACGAGGATCAGGAACGCCTGTGTCTTGATGCGTTCGATCACCGCGCCCGATACGATCGACGCCGTGGTCCATGAGAACAGCAGGAAGGCCGCCCAGAAGACACCATTGATGCGCGCCCACCAGCCGTGATCGGCTGCGTTCATGCTTTCGGTCTGAACCGTGATGGCGCCGCCCATATGGGTGCCCATCAGTTCCGACCATGGCACGGCCCATGGCGCATCAAGGAAGCCGCCCATCATCGGGAAATGTGGGAAGGCGAAATAGATCCACCAGCCGAAATAGAAGAAGGTGACGGTGACCAGCGGGATCAGCATCGTGTTCTTCATCAGCGTGTGTTGAATGTTTTTGCGACGCGAAGCGCCGACTTCGTAGACACAGAAGCCCACATGGATCAGGAACATCAAGACGACCGTGACCCAGTAGTAGAACTCTGTGAAGATGACCATTAGAGAGTCGAGTTGACCTGACATCTCCTGGTTCCCCCAATTGTTGATTTTGAACCCAATACCCCCCGCCGCGCAGGTGTTTGCCCCCTGACTTCAGCGATTAAGGAATTGTAGGCTGAATTGTTCTAGGTGCAAACAAGAGTTTCTTGCCGTAACCATAGGTTTCATAAGAAGAAAATCTGGATCATCCCCAAATGGCTGATGTTGCAACCAATACCGGCGATGCCTTGCGTGACCGTTTCATGGCCTGGCAGTGCCTGATTCGCCAGCACGCCATGCGGCGCGACGGCGGCAAACCTTCCGATGGCATGGAGCCGCTTGTCATCACTGATGGTGGCGAGGAACTGGGCCATATCCGCACGGTCATTGCCGAACGTGACGGTGAGGCGACCACGGCGCAGTTCCGCCATACCGTGCAGCGCACGAACGATCCCCGGGAGCGGTTCGACAAGGGGATCCAGTACCTGTCATCGGCCTATTTTCAGAAATCACGGAACTTCGAGCCGCGCCTGTTCGCCCTCTTCGCGCCGGCCTCGCCGGGGGCGACAACCTTGCTTGCGGATGGCTCCTGCACGCTGGTCTTCCAGCAGTTCAACCAGAGCTACCGGCTGGCCTGCAAGGTCGAGCGCCTGGATGAAGAAGACGCATTTGCCCAGGCGCTGTTCTGGCACAGCGCCATGTTCAACCAGGCCCTGCCGCCCGACAGCATGCATCTGGCGTTCGATCCCGTCTGGGATGAAAGCACGGCCTTTCCTCCGGTTGAAGGAAGCTAGATCGGCTCTAGGTCTCCGTCACCTCGCGCATCAGTGCGATGAGCGCTGCCCTGGCCTCGAAACCAATCCCCGGCGCATCGGGCAGGCCGACCCGGCTGTCTTCGACCACGATTCCATCGGCGAAACCGCCGAAGGGATGGAAGACATCGGGATAGGATTCGTTGCCACCCAGGCCCAGGCCCGCGGCGATGTTGAGCGACATCTGATGGCCACCATGGGGGATCACGTTGCGCGGACCAAAGCCGTGGTCGGGCAACAACGCCAGGGTGCGCAGGTATTCGACCAGGCCGTAGGAGAGGGCGCAGTCGAACTGCAGGATATCGCGGTCCGGGCGCATGCCGCCATGGCGCAGCAGGTTGCGGGCATCCTGATGGGAGAAGAGATTTTCGCCGGTCGCCATCGGGCCGCTGTAATGATCGGCCAGCGTGGCCTGCAGGGCGTAATCGAGCGGATCGCCCGGTTCCTCGTACCAACGCAGGCCATAGGGCGCGATTGTTTCACCGAAGTTGATCGCCTGATCGAGGTTGAAGCGGCCATTGGCATCGACTGCCAGCCGGCTGCCGTCACCGCCCAGGACATCAAGTACCGCCTCGATCCGGCTGATGTCATCGTCGAGCGGGGTGCCGCCGACCTTCATCTTCACGACGGAGTAGCCGCGATCGAGGTAACGCCGCATCTCGTCCTGCAGGGCTTCGAGACCCTTGCCGGGCTGATAATAGCCACCGGCGGCATAGACGAAGATGCGGCTATCGACCTCACCATCGCGATAACGATCGGCCAGCAGACGCCAGAGCGGCACGCCGGCGATCTTGGCCGCGGCATCCCACATCGCCATGTCGAGCACACCGATCGCGACCGAACGTTCGCCATGACCGCCGGGTTTCTCGTTGGTGAACATCAGGTTCCAGGCCTTGTGAGGGTCGAGGCCGTGTTCGCCGTTGTAGTCGTCGGGCGCGGCCTCAAGCAGACGCGGAATGAAACGTTCGGCGAGCAGCCCTTTTGCGCCGTAACGGCCATTGGAGTTAAAGCCGTAGCCGATCACCGGTTGGCCATCGCGCACGACATCGGTCACGATGGCCACGACGCTTGCCGTCATCTTAGAGAAGTCGATATAGGCGTTGGCGATTTTCGACCGGATCGGTGCCGTGGCGTTGCGGATTTCGACGATTTTCATGGGTTTCTCAAACCGAAAGGGCCCGAACTGTCGCCAGTACGGGCCCTTTCATCAACCGAAATTCAGAAGTCGATCAGAACTTGCGGTAAGCCCTGTTGAGGTCACGCATGGGGTGACGGTCCGACATCTGGAACTTGACCAGCAGTTCACGCGCGATCATGTCGCGATCCTGCTGGTTGTTCGGCAGTTTCATGGATTTGGGAATACGGATCCAGCCGTTGGCGTTGCGGTCGAACACGGCCGCATTGCCTTCCTCGTAACCCATGTGGACGTCCTCGAGCCAGTTGAGGTCGTCCCAGCCCATCATTTCCAGGTACTGGGTCAGATAGGGCGTCAGGCGGTCATAGTCGGGGACCAGGTTGACGTCGTAGCGATAGCCGATGTGCTGACCGATTTCCTTCTCGCGCGATGTGTCGAGACCGTCTGCCTTGAGGAAGTAATCGACATCGCCTGCCTTGGCTTTGGCCTTGCGGGCGGCCTTTTTCGGGCCAGCCTTTTTCTTGGCCGCGGCCTTGAGGGAGACGACCTTGGCGGGTGCCGCCTTCTTGGCAGCAACCTTCCTGGCGGGTGCCTTTTTGGCTGCCACCTTCTTGGCCGGTGTTTTTTTGGCTGCCGCTTTTTTGGCGGGGGCCTTCTTGGCTGCTCTTGCCATGTTCAATTCCTCCCGATCAGAGGTGGTGGTAGTCGGGGACGCCGACTGTGTGACTGGTTCCGGCAAGCGGCACACCGGCCATGGCCGATGCTTCCATGGTCAGAGCCGCGATATCTTCGGGCTCGAGACTGTGGACGTTGGTCTTGCCGCAGGCGCGGGCCATCATCTGGCACTCGATCGCGAGCGTGTGCAGGATATTATAGACCCGCTCGGCCGCATCATCGGGATTGAGACGCTTGCGCAATTCCGGATCCTGCGTCGCAACGCCAACCGGGCATCGGCCCGTATGGCAGTGGTAGCAATAGCCGGCCGAGACACCCATGGTTTCTTCGTAGTTCGCACCGGGGATGTCCTTGTTGCAGTTCAGCGCCATCATCGCGGTGGTGCCGATCGCGATTGCGTCCGCGCCCAGGGCCAGAGCCTTGGCGACATCACCGCCGTTGCGGATACCGCCGGCATAAACCAGCGTGATCTCGCCGCGCTTGCCCAGGTCGTCGATCGCACGACGGGCCTGACGGATCGCCGCGATGCCGGGAATACCCGTCTCTTCGGTGGCAAGATGGGGACCCGCACCGGTCGAACCTTCCATGCCGTCGATGTAGATCGAGTCGGGATCGCATTTGACCGCCATACGCACGTCGTCATAGACGCGCGCCGCACCCAGCTTGAGCTGGATCGGGATCTGGTAGTCGGTCGCTTCGCGGATTTCCTGGATCTTGAGCGCCAGATCGTCCGGGCCCAGCCAGTCGGGATGACGGGCGGGTGAACGCTGGTCAATACCGGCGGGAAGCGAGCGCATCTCGGCAACCTGGTCGGTCACCTTCTGACCCATCAGATGGCCGCCCAGACCGACCTTGCAGCCCTGGCCGATGAAGAATTCGCAGGCGTCAGCCAGACGCAGGTGGTGCGGGTTGAAGCCGTAGCGCGACTGGATGCACTGGTAGAACCACTTCTCCGAATAACGCCGCTCGTCGGGGATCATGCCGCCTTCGCCCGAACACGTCGCCGTGCCGGCCATCGTGGCGCCACGCGCCAGGGCAGTCTTTGCCTCATAGCTCAGTGCGCCAAAGCTCATGCCGGTGACGTAGATCGGAATGTCGAGCTCAAGCGGATGCTTGGCACGCGGGCCGATCACGGTCTTGGTCTCGCACTTCTCGCGATAACCCTCGATCACGAAGCGGGTCAGGGTGCCCGGCATGAAGGTGAGATCGTCCCAGGTCGGGATCTTCTTCATCAGCGCCATACCGCGCATGCGGTAACGGCCCAGTTCAGCCTTGATATGGATGTCGTCGATGACACGCGGCGGGAACATGAAGTTCTCGCCCAGGACGTTCGTATTACGGCCGTCCGCGGCGCGCTCGATGACGTCTTCTTTCTTGGTCGCCATTGTTATCTCCTGTTCGAACGCGGCCTAGAGCACGATCTTCTTTTCGTGCGGCTCGAGATTGTCGTAGTTCCATAGCTGCTTGCCGGCGACGATCTTCGTCATGTTCTTGACACCATTGGGCGTCTTGAGGCCGAACTGCTTGAGCTTGCGATCGAGCCATGCGCAATCGAGCTCGTTCATTTCTGCCGGAACCGCGTCAACACCACAGCTCTCGATCTTGCCGCCGACATAGATCGTGCCGTCGTACATCGAATCACCGAGGTTCTTGCCGGCATCACCCAGAACGACCATGCGGCCGCGCTGCATCATGAAGCCCGAGAACGCACCGGTGCGCCCGCCAACAATGATCGTGCCACCCTTCTGGTCGATACCCGTACGCGAACCGACATCGCCCATGCAGACGAGGTCGCCGCCACGGATGGCAGCGCCGAAGGTGGAGCCGGCGTTTTTATCTATCACGACCGTGCCCGACATCATGTTCTCGGCGCAGGACCAGCCGACGCGGCCGGTGATGCGAACATTGGGGCCGTCGATCAGGCCGATCCCGAAGTAACCCAGGCTGCCCTCGAAGGTGAGGTTGAGACGCTGCAGGATGCCGACACCAAGCGAGTGTTTGGCCAGCGGGTTCTTGACCACGATCGAGCCGTAACCCTTGGCCATCAGCTCGCGAATCTTCATGTTGATCCCGTTGGTGTCCATCTTGGAGGCGTCGAACGCCTTGCGCTTGTTGAAGTCGACATCGGGTTCCTCGGGATAGAGGAAGTTGTCGCCGAGTTCCGAGACGTCGAAAAAGCGCTGCTGCGTGCGGCCAGTGAGCTGCTCGGTGTGCAGCCCCATGTCATGTGAACGATGTTCTTCTAGCTTCGCCATACCCGGACCTCCCGATCATAAGGGTCGGTGGTGTCGATTTCCTGGGGCAGAACCTGCCGGATCGCGACCTCTTCAGAGGCCATCACAACCAAGTCGTCGCTTTCGTAAAGGACCATCGGCTTGGCGGCCATGTCGTCCTTGGCCATGCCCAGGCTGTCGGCGGTCGCCACCAGATAGGTGAAGACGCCGTCAAGGTCGTCAATCGACTGCTTCATGGCGTCTTCGAGCTCGGCACCCTGCTGCAGGGCATCGGCGATATAGACCGCGATCAGTTCGCTGTCGCAGTTCGACATGAAGCGGAATTCCTTGCGCTCCAGCTCACGACGCATGATCCAGTAATTGGTCAGCTGGCCGTTATGGACCACGGAAATGTCGTGATACGGATAAGCCCAATAGGGATGGGCTGAACGGATATCGACATCCGACTCGGTCGCCATGCGGGTATGACCGATGGCGTGCGTGCCCTTGAATCCCTTCAGGGAATACTGATCCGACACGGTGCTCGCATCGCCCATGTCCTTGATCAGTTCAAGGCCGGTGCCCAGCGACAGGATCTCGGTCGAGGCAACATCCTCGACGTAATCTGCCAGCTTGCGCATGTCGCCCTTGTACTTGATGGCGTAGCGGAAGGCGTATTCGGTCGCGTCCTCGGCCTTGACGACCTTGACGCCCAATTCCTTCAGGCGCCGGTCGACTTCGGCGCGACGGTCGCGTACCTCGCGATGGATGTCGTAGCCCTTGGCCACGTCTTCCTGTTCGGCGACCTTGAAGCGAAGAACATATTCGTTCTTCGAGGGCACGCCATAGACGGCGAACCCGGTCGAATCCGGCCCACGATGCTTCAAAGACTGCAGCATCGAGGTCATTTCCGACCCGACGTCTGACGCCTTCTTGCGATGGATGATACCTGCGATGCCACACATGGCGTTTGGTTCTCCTCAGCTTCCAGAGACAAAGACGGCGGTAGCCGTTGCTGGCTGCCACCGCAATTCGTAGTTCCTGCTTAAGGCAGGCAATCCCAGTAGTTCTCGAGGTCCCACTCCGTGACGGTCGCCATGAAGTTTTCCCACTCGTTCGTCTTGTAGTGCTTGAACACGCGGTACATGTCGCCAGGCATGGCGGACTTGATGACCTCATCCTTGTCGAGGGCGATCAGGGCGTCGCCGAGTGACATCGGCAGTTTCTTGACCTGCTTGCCCTCTTCCATGGCCTGGTAAATGTTGCGCTCTTCGGGCTCGCCGGGATCGAGGTTATCGGTGATGCCGTGGTCGAAACACTTGATGATGGCATTGGCCATCAAATAGGGGTTCACCATCGAATCCACCGCGCGGTATTCGAAACGGCCCGGTGCGGAAACACGCATGCCGGTGGTGCGGTTCTGGTAACCCCAGTCAGCAAAGACCGGTGCCCAGAAACCCGTGTCCCAGAGACGACGGTAGGAGTTGACGGTCGGGCAGCCGATCGCGGTCATTGCGTCGAGATGACTCATCACGCCGCCGATCGCTTTCAGGCCGGTCTTGCCCGGCTTGCGCAGATCCTTGCCTTCGGGAAGGAAGGTATTCTTGCCGCCCTTCTTGTACATGAAGTTCTGCGGCATGCCGGCGATGTTGTCCTGGCCCAGCTGGTTCATCTCGTCCTTGCCGCCCTTCCAGAGCGACACGTTGTGATGACAGCCATTGGCCGAAACACCCATGAAGGGTTTGGCCATGAAGCAGGCGATCAGGTTGTTCTCGCGTGCGACCTGGGCACAGATCTGGCGATAAGTCGCCAGCCGGTCGGCGGTTCGCAAGGCATCATCGAACTGGAAGTTCAGCTCAAGCTGGCCCGGTGCGTCCTCATGGTCGCCCTGGATCATGTCGAGACCCATGGCACGGCAGTATTCGATGACCTTCATGAAGACAGGACGCAGGCTCTCGAACTGGTCGATGTGGTAGCAGTTGGGCTTGGAGAAACCACCATTGGGCAGTCCGTCTTCGCCCTTCTTCAGCCACATCATCTCCGGCTCGGTGCCGTGACGCATGTGAAGGCCCTTGTGTTTCTTCTGGAAGGCGTCGTGCGAGCGGCGCAGGTTGCCGCGGCAGTCGCCGGTGAAGAAACCACCGGGATTTTCCGGCTCTTCGCGGTTGCGGAAGCAGGTGCAATAGACGCGCGCGACGCGTTTGTCCCAGGGCAGCTGCACGAAGGTGTCGGGATCGGGGATGCCGATCAGCTCCGAGGATTCAGGGCCGTAGCCGATATAGTCGCCGTAGCGGTCGACATAGAGGTTGGCGACGGAGCCATAGACGAGCTGGAAACCGCGTTCGGCAATGGTCTCCCAGTGATCGGCCGGAACACCCTTGCCGATGATACGGCCGGTGACCGAGATGAACTGATAGTAGATATAGTCGATCTTCAGTTCGTTGATCTTCTTGCGCACGTCCTTGACCATCTTCGCGCGGCCAGGTTGTTCGACGTAACCTTCGATATCCATCGGCATGGATTTAATCCCCCTTTGGAGCTTCCCAATTTTGTTTCGGCGGTCGGGAAGCGGATGGACCGCTTCCTTGATGCCTTAATGCTGAGAGTGGCGTGCGTCTCTGACCTGGGTCAACGCATGCTCCCGTGGCTCAGCTCCACGGGAATGGACTGTTCGATACCGGATGCAGCTTGCCTTCGGCATATCGAGAAAAACGGAACGGTTCGAGCAGGGCACTCTTTTCGCCAACGCATTCGCTGGCGACGAGCTTGCCGATACCGATCATCTTGTAACCGTGGTTCGAGTCGGCGATGAACTGGACGTTCTCGCAGAAGGTATCGATCACGGGGAAACTGTCAGGTGTGAAGCAACCCAGGCCGCCCGAAGCTTCCTTTTTCCACTTTCCGATCTGGCCGGAGAATCGCTCCTGGCAATGGGCAAGGGCTGAACACCACATGTGGGCGAAGTCGTCGCCGACGATGAAGTCGGGTGAATCCGGGCCATAGGGATCGAGTGCGACCTTGTCGACCGGCGTCTTGACCTCATAAGGCATGGCGCCGCCCTGGATGCCGGCGAAGTTGAAATCGGGCTTGTAGTAGATGCCCCACATTTCATCGCGGATCAGCGAGCCGTCGACATCGGAATAAAGCGGTGCGTCGGTATCGACATGGATGACCGGGGGCATGCCACCATCGTTCATCTTCTGCAGGTTCGGGTCGACGCCCAGCGTGCCTTCTTCCAGGCACCAGTAGCGCCAGGTGTCGATGCCGTCATGGACCGTGCCGTCCGCACCCTTGATCGAGACGCTGGTGGGCAACTCGAGCATGTTCCAGATCTTGGAGGCCCAGGGGCCGACGCCGACCACAACCATATCGGTCTCGATATCGCCCTTGTCGGTCTTGACCTTGGAAACCGCAGCGCCTGATTTCTCGAAGCCCGTGACCTCGCAGCCGGTCAGGATACGCACGCCTTCGCCTTCGGCCTTACCGGCCAGGCCATACATGGATGTGGTATTGTTCGCGTAGCCGCCTTTTTTCTCGTGCAGCACCGAGGTGATGCCCTGGGCGCGCCAGTCCGAGAACAAACCCTTCATGTAGGTCGTGCAGTCGTCGCTGCCCTCGATGAACTCCGAGGTGTAACCGATCGCCTTCTGCTGGTCATAGATCGAGGCGATATCAGAGTGCATCGATTCGCAGGATATCTGCATGTAACCCACGGGGTGATAGCTGTAGGCCTCCATGTCGCTTTCCCAGACCTCGACGCACTGGGCCATCAGCTCACGCATGGCGGGCTGGAAGTAGTTGTTGCGGACCACGCCGCAGGCGATCCCGCTGGCGCCGGCGGCGATGCCGGCCTTGTCGATCACCAGAATGTCTTCACCGCTGCCCTTGCCGCGAGCCTTCAGCTCCAGAGCCAGATGATAGGCGGTGGAAAGGCCATGAATGCCGGCACCGATGATCACGTACTTGGAATGGATAGGGAAGGCCATGTTCTGGATCGTTCCTCCTCGAACGGGCAGTCGAGTCGCGCAAGGTGCGGATTGGTCTAGAAGGCTAAATCGCCCGGAAACCTTGACCGCGCTTGACGTGACACCTGTTTGGTCCGACCATGTCCTGTGCCAATTATGGGCCAATCAAACCAATTCGCGGGTAGCTAAATCCCGCGCGACAATGATGTCAAGCGAAAGCGCGGAACAGGCGATGGCCGGACAGCCCGAGCAAAGCGAAACCCTGAAGAACCTGCCGCTGCCGAACTCCAAGAGCGCGGCCGCGATTGCGACACAGCTTCGCCAGGCGATCCTTGATGGTGTCTATGTCGACGGTGAACGGCTGCCTGCCGAACGTCAGCTCGCAACCGCCCTGTCGAGTTCGCGCACTACGGTGCGTGAGGCACTGCGTATTCTAGAGCACGGCAAGCTGGTGAGCCGCCGGGTCGGCAGCGGCACCTTCGTGACCTTCCGGCCCGAGGCTGACGATGACGATGTTGCCGAGGTCACGAGCCCGCTGGAACTGGTCGAGGTCCGGATCGCCGTGGAGCCCCGTATGGTCCGCCTGGCGACCCTGCATGCGACCATGCGTGATCTCGATCGGATCAATGATGCGCTCACCGCCCTGGAGACCGCCGGCATCAGTGCCGAAGTCTTCACGCGGCACGA
>Ga0233427_10001650_pt1 | contig 23126 bp, 22 predicted proteins | sample SI_118_April2016_5_FD_179885 | JGI IMG/M metagenome (GOLD analysis project Ga0233427, IMG submission 179885) | Seawater microbial communities from Saanich Inlet, British Columbia, Canada - SI_118_April2016_100_MG | ecosystem: Environmental > Aquatic > Marine > Inlet | place: Canada: British...
CATTGAGGTTAAATAAATCTTTAGAAAATTATTGTAATATTGAGGATCAATCAGAACTTATAACAAAAATTAGAGTTGTTAAATCTTCAGAAGAAATTGTTTATATAAAAAAAGCTGCAGAACTTGCAGACCTAGCTTTAGATCAAGCTTGGAAACATACGAAGACTGGTGCCAGTGAGGCAAAAATTTTAGCTGAGATGCAAAGAATTGTTTTAGAAGGTGGTGGAGATTATCCAGCTAATGAATATATTATTGGATCTGGACACAATGCATTACTATGCAGATATCAATCAGAAAAAAGAATTCTATCAGATACAGACCAATTAAGTATTGAATGGGCTGGTACTTACAAGCATTATCATTCTGCTATGTTTAGAACTATTACTGTTGGAAAGTCTAACCTCAAACATATTAAAATGCATCAAGCCTGCCTTGAAGCATTACAAAATTGTGAAAAAAAATTAATACCTGGTAATACAGTTGGCGAAGTCTTTGATGTGCACGCACAAACTTTTGACAATCTTGGTTACAATAAATCAAGAATGAATGCTTGTGGATACTCACTAGGATCAACTTTTTCACCAAATTGGATGGACTGGCCAATGCTTTACACGGGTAATCCTTATAAGATTGTACCAGGTAATATCTTCTTCATGCACATGATCTTGATGGACTCTGATAATAATCTAGCAATGAATTTGGGTGAAACCTATTTAGTTACAGAAAATGGTAATGAGAGATTAGGGAAACAAAAATTGGATCTTGTGAACCTTTAGTGTCTAGAATATATAATAAATTATGCCTTCTTTTGATGTTATAAGTAAAATTAATTATCCAGAATTTGATAACGCTCTCGCAAATTGTTTAAGAGAAATTACTAACCGATATGATTTTAAAGGACTTAATATTTCGATTGAAAGAAAAGATAAGATAATCACTACACTAGCACCAGATGAATTAAAATTAAAACAAGTAAATGAATTACTACAAGTTCATCTTATAAGAAGAAAAGTCGACCCAAGGGTAATAACTGTTAAAAATTCTGAAAGTGCTACAGGCACAACTATCAGGCAAGTTAGTGAATTAAAAGAAGGTATTAGTCAAGAAAATGCTAAAAAAATTATTGCTGATATAAAAAAACTTAAACTTAAAATCCAAATTAAAATTCAAGGAGAAGAATTAAGAGCTGAAGGAAAAAAAAGAGATGATCTTCAAGAGGCAATATCTGCAATAGAAACAATTGATATTGGTCTCCCAATTGAATTTGTAAATTTTAGAGATTAATTTCATTAAAAAATATTAATGAATAATTATCTTCTATTTTTAATAACACTTTTTTGTTGGTCTCCTACTTGGTATTTAATCAAATTCCAATTAGGTTATGTAGATCCATTAGTGTCAGTTTTTTATAGATTTTTAATTGCAGCAATTATTATTTTTATCTACCTGATGATAAAAAAAAAGAATTTGAAATTTTCTATTAATTATCATATTTGGTTTTTGTTTTTTGGAACTTGTCTTTATTCAATTAATTATGTTTTCTTTTATTTATCTAATACATATTTGATTAGTGCATTTCCTGCTATTGTTTTTTCAACTGTTGTTATAATGAATATTTTAGGTGAGGCTTTTTATTTTAATAAAAAACCTTCTTTAAAAACTTTAATTGGTGCAACAATTGGAATGATTGGAATTATCATTATTTTTAATGATGAAATTTTTAATTTTAGTTTAGCAAAAGGTACCCACATAGGTTTATTTTTAGCATTGATAGGAACATTTTGTGCTTCAACAGGTAATATGGTTCATCAGAGAAATCTAAATAACAAATTTCCTTCACTACAAACAATTGCTTATGCAATGTTGTATGGTTCACTTGTTACTTTTTTAATTACTCAAATACGTGGTGCTGAACTTCTCTTTGAGTATAGTTTTAGTTATATAACATCTTTATTTTATTTATCGATTTTTGGATCAATCTTTGCTTTCATTTCATATCTAAAATTACTTGAAAAAGTTGGTCCTGGTCGAGCTGGATATGTTGGGGTTGTTATGCCAGTTCTTGCCTTAATAATTTCAACGATATTTGAAAAATTAGAATGGCAAATAGATTTAATAATTGGGCTTCCTATTTTAATAATTGGAGCCATTCTGGTTATCCATCAAAAAATAAAAGTTAATTAACCATTAAAAATTTTAGGAAACCAATCTTCACGCATCATATCACCAGACTTTAAATTAATACCATCAAATGGTGGTGAAGTAGGTCCTCCTCTATCAATATATCTAACATCATCACCTATAAATCTCATTGAGAATGCTCTACGTGATTTTGTAGTTTTGTTGCCACTTGATCCATGAACAATTTTGAAATTAAACAATACCGCATCTCCTAGATTTAATTCAGGTATCAAGATATCATTTTTATAATCATCTATATTAGGTAGATCCATAAAAGAGCTAACATCACTATACCATGATTGGTTATTCGACCACTTTGTTGGACGAACTAACTTGGGCCATTTATGAGAACCCATTATTAGCTGAAGATTATTTTTCTCATCAACATTATCTAAGGGTATCCAAAAACTTCCTGTATCATTTCCGTTCACACAATAATAAGGCATATCTTGATGCCACGGTGTCTCTTTATGTGTTCCTGCTTCTTTAATAAAAATATGTTCATGAAAAATTTGTGATGATTGAGACGATGTTGCTTCAGAAACTATTTTTGCAGCTGGGGATTCAAAAATACAGTCTTTAAATTCTTTTATTCTCTCCCAATTACAATAATCTTCAAAAAACCTCCCATTATTATCACTAACATTTTCTCTTCCATGTATGCTTGGGTTATCTAAAACTTTTTGAAATCCTAATCTTAAGGGTTCAATCCAATCTTTAAACAAATCTTTGATAATTATTACTCCAAAATTTTCATAATCCTCTATTTGTTTTTTTGAGAGATACATATTAAATCTTATTGAAAACTATATTTTTTTTCTAAATATTTAATTAGATTATGAATTAAAAAGGTCATAAATAAATAAATACCACCTGCAACAATAAATACTTCAATTGGTTTAAATGTTGTTGAGATGATATATTTAGCTACGCCTGTTAAATCCATTAATGTTACAGTGCTTGCTAACGATGTGCCCTTCATCATTAAAATTATTTCATTACCATAAGCAGGGAGTGACTGTCTGATAGCTATTGGAATTTGAATTTTATAAAATATAATTTTATTTGTTATTCCTAAACTTTTTCCAGCTTCAATAATACCAGGTTTTATAGTTTGAAATGCAGATCTAAGTATTTCTGATGTATAAGCACCTGTATTTAAAGCAAAAGCTATAATTGCACACCAATAGGGTTCTTTTAGAATTACCCATAAAAATGTTGATCTTAGATACTCGATCTGACCTAGGCCAAAATAAATAATAAAAATTTGAACTAAAAGAGGTGTTCCTCTAAATACATAAGAGTATCCATATGCAAATTTATTAATAAACATATTTTTATTCATTCTTAATATTGCAAAAAATAAACCGAGAAACATTCCGATTATTAAAGAAACAGATAATAATTTTAATGTAATTACAGTTGCGCTAAGCAACTTTGGAAAACTATTGATCATTAAATCAAGATCCACTAATACCCCCTACTGTATTTTATTTCTAACTTGTTGATGAGCTTCATACTTAGGTAAGTAAGTAGTAAATATAAAACTGCAGCAAAAGAATAAAAGAATAATGGATCTCTTGTTGATCCTGCTGCGATATAAGATTGCCTCATAATTTCAACTAAACCAGTAACTGAAATTAGAGAAGTATCTTTTAATGTAATTTGCCAAACATTACTGAGATTTGGAATAGCTAATCTTAGCATTTGGGGTAATATAATTTTGTAAAACTGAGCAAATTTACTTACTCCTAAAACTTTAGCAGCTTCAAACTGACCTTTGTCTATTGATTGAATTGCTCCACGAAATACTTCAGTAGAATATGCACCAGAAATTATACCTATCGCCATTGAACCAGTAATGAATGCATTTATTTCAATGTATTCAAAATATCCAAAGATAGATGCTACGTACATTATTGCGCCGCTTCCTCCAAAGAAGAATAGATAAATTACTAGAAGTTCTGGAACACCTCGAATAACTGTTGTGTAAAAATTTCCAATTAAATTTAAAGATTTATATTTAGATAACTTTAATGGTGTAAATATTAATGCAAAAATAAAACCAATAAACATTGCTGTAACAGAGACAGCTATTGTCATTAGGGTTGCATAAAATAGTTCATCACCCCAACCAGTTTTTCCAAATGCGAGAAGTTCCATATAGACTGGCGACTATATATTATAGTCGCCAAATCTGAAATTAATTACATAGATGCGTCGAAACCAAAGTGTTTAGTAGCAAGTTTGCTAATAATTCCCTTTTTTCTAGCTATGTTAATTGCTCTGTTGAAATCTTTAAGAAGTTTTGCGTCTCTAGTACCAATTGCACCATCTCCACCCTGTCTAATACCAACTCCAACACCATTACCAAATGCACCACCTGAAAAAGTTGGCCCAACTAATGTAACGGCCTCTCCTGATTTGTCAGCATAATCTGTAAACGCAACAGCTGCAGCCAATGCAACATCACATCTTCCAGATGTTAGGTCTAAGTTTACTTCATCTTGAGTTTTATAAGTTCTAACTTTAACACTTCCTACATCACCTGACTCTAAGAAGTTTTGATGAATAGTTCCTGTTTGTGTACAAACAGTTTTTCCAGCAAGTGCTCCCGTTAGAGTTTTAAGAGCTTTTTTAACATTAGATCCACCTAAAGTTAAATTAACACCTTCTGGTGTGTCCATGTTTTCTAAGCTTGAACCTTTCATCACTGCAAGTGATGCTACTTCATCAGCATAACCTTGAGAAAAAGTAATTGTTTTTTGTCTCTCAGCTGTAATAGACATACCAGCCATAATTGCATCAAACTTTCTCATTAACAAAGCAGGAATCATTCCATCCCAATCTTGTTCAACGATAGTACATTCATGTTTCATAATTGCACAAAGTTCATTTGCTAACTCAACCTCAAAACCAATAAGATTGCCGGATGCATCTTTTGAGTTCCATGGAGGATAAGCACCTTCGGTTCCTATCTTTATTTTGTCAGCGTTAACATTTCCGATAACAAACAAAGAAGCAAGAACTGTTAAAATAGTTTTCTTGAATATATTCATTTTTTCTCCTTTAATTTGTAACAATTATTTCACAAATTTTAGAATTAAAAAAGAAAAATTAATGATTTATTGACGAAGAAAAATTCCAAGAACAATCAAAACTAGGTATATAAACTCTAGATAACTTGGTGTTTCCAAAATAATGGTTAAATACATTTAACCAACTATCAACTTGTTTAGGTTTTTTATCTTGGCTTCCAACTTGAGCTGTAATAACTCCCTTTGGTTTTAAAATTCTGATCATAGAGTCCATATTTTTTGAAGCTAGATCTATGCAAAATTGATCATCATTAAGATCAACAAATATATGATCATACGCATCATCTTCTACAGATTTAATACTTTCAAATGCATCACCCCACACACATTTTACCGAGTTTTTTTCTGTAGCTTTATTTCCAATATCACCTAAATGTTTATTGCATACATCTACAACCTCTGGATCAAGTTCGTACCAATCAATAAAATTAAATTTTTTTGAAATACATTCTCTTGCAACTCCACCATCACCACCTCCTATAATAGCAGCTTTATCATTATTATTATTTAAATTAAGTCCGGCTCCAACAAATGTTGAACTATACAAATGCTCGTCAGTTGCAGCTACTTGAATTTCACCATCAATAAATAATGATTTTCCAAATTGTTCTAATTCTAAAATTTCAATGTGTTGTCCAACTTTAGATTTAAAATCTTCTAACACATCATTTACCACATATGATTTTTGTAAACCTGGAGAGCTATAAATGTCATGATAAAGAGATTTTGTATCTCTATTAAATTCTTTTTTGATAATTCTCTTATGTTTAAATTCTTTTTTTATTATATTTATTGCAACTGACGGGCTAATTTTTCCACAAGTAAAAAAATCAAAACTAATTATTCCTTTTTCTGGAAAAGTATGAAAGCTAATGTGACTTTCAGCTAATAAAGCCAGGATAGTAAAACCCTGTGGCTCAAATTTGTATTTGGAAATATTAAGAATTGTTACATCTGCTGCCTTAGCAATTTCATTTATAACTTTTTCAAATAAAGAAGAGTCGTATTCTTTAGTTGTACCTATAATATCAATAGTTATATGTTCGCCTACTTTTGTCATTTTATTGTGTGATGAACCTTTACTAATCAAATTTTTTACTTCTTTCAAACAAAAAACTATTGTAATACTTCGCAGAGGTTGAAACTGTGAAAAACGATTGGTCAAATTTAGAAGCTAAAAAATACGTAAACAAGTACAAAAAACTTGGTCATTCAAAAGATATGGCCTTAAGAGTTTATACAACCAGATTATTAGGAAGAAACAGTAAGTTAGTTCTTCATGGTGGTGGAAATACTTCTGTAAAAACATCTATTAGGGATATCGATGGCAAAAATTATGATGTGTTGTGTGTCAAAGGAAGTGGATGGGATATGGCTGAAATTGAACCAGCAGGTCTTCCTGCAGTAAAACTAAATCCATTATTAGCACTTAAAGATAAAAAGTATTTAAGTGATGAAGATATGGTTGCCTATCAAAAAAGAAATTTAATAGATATTAAATCTCCTAATCCCTCAGTAGAAACTTTTCTTCATGCTTTTTTGCCATTTAAGTTTGTTGATCACACACATTCTGATGCAATTATGAATGTTACAAATAGACCAAATGGAAAAGATTATTGTAAAAAAATCTTTGGCTCTAAAGTAAGTATTGTTCCGTATGTAATGCCTGGATTTGGTTTGGCGCAAAAAATTAATGAAGTTTATTCGAAAAATCCTAATATAAATTGTTTAATACTTTTAAATCATGGGATTTTTACTTTTGATAATGACGCTAAAAAATCTTATGACTTAATGATTAAATACGTATCAATTGCTGAAAAATCTGTAAAAAAAATTAAAAGAAAAAAAATAAAACAAATAAAAAAATTCAAAAACTCATTTAAAGCACACGAAATATCTCCAATATTAAGAGGATTATTATCTGAGACTAAAGATCTTAAGTTTATAGTAAATTATAGGCTCAATAAAGTTTTAGACTATTTTATTAATGGTAAAGAAGTAAGAAGATATACCGGTCTTGGCACGGCTACACCTGATCACGTTATAAGAGTAAAACCATTTCCATTAGTTATTACACCAAAACCAAACACTTCAATTGAAGATTTTAAAAAATTAGCTGAAAAAAATTTCAAAGATTATAGAAAAAAATATATTAAATATTTTGAAATCAATGAAAAAAAAGTAAAAGGCAAAAAAACAATGTTGGATACTTCTCCAAGAGTTATATTAGTTCAAAATGTAGGGTTATTTAGTGTTGGCGACAGTTTGGATGCAGCTAAAATTGCTGGAGATTTAACTGAGACAAATGCTAGAGTTATTTCATCTGTTGAAGAAACTTCAAAATATAAGTTTATACCAGAAAAAGATTTATTTGATGTCGAGTATTGGTCTTTAGAACAAGCCAAGATTAAAAAAGCTAAAAAAAATCTTCAAGGCAATGTTGTTGTGATAACTGGTAGTTTTGGTGCAATCGGTTCTGCTACTTATAAACTTTTTAAAAGTTATGGAGCTGAAGTGGTTTTGCTTGATTATAACTTACAAAAAGTAATCGAAATGAAATCAAAACTTAAAGAACTTTGCTTGCATTGTGATGTAACAAATAAAGAGAGTGTCAAAAAGGCATTTAAAATAATTACCGAAACATATGGTGGAATTGATATTTTAATATCAAATGCAGGAACTGCTATAGGTGGTTCTATAGCAGAAGTAGATGATAAAATTTTAAGAAAAAGCTTTGAAGATAACTTTTTCTCTCATCAAAATTGTGCTTCAGAAACAATAAAGATAATGAAAAAACAGAATAAAGAGGGTTGTTTATTGTTTAATATTTCAAAACAATCAGTAAATCCTGGTAAGAATTTTGGGCCGTACGGGCTACCTAAATCAGCTTTATTAAATCTATGCAAACAATATGCAGTTGATTACGGTTCTCTTGGAATAAGATCCAATGGAGTAAATGCAGACAGAATACGAAGTGGTTTATTGAATGATAGAATGATTAAATCTAGAGCTAAAGCTAGAGAAATATCTACAGATGAATATATGAAAGGAAATTTACTTTTAAACGAAGTAAAAGCAGAAGATGTTGCAAAAGCATTTTTTCATTTAGCAGTTTCAAAAAAAACAACTGGAGCTGTTTTAACAGTCGATGGCGGAAACATCGCTGCTTCACTTAGATAAATTATTTAAATAATTTTCTTAATCCCTCTAAAGAAGCTTCAGTAACACCTTTCTCAGTTATTAATCCTGTAACATACTTTGCTGGGGTAACATCAAAAGCAAGATTCATGGCTTTGCTTTTTTTAGGATAAATTAAAACTTTAGTTATTTTATTATTTCCATCTACACCCTCAATATGAGATAATTCTTCTGAATTTCTTTCTTCAATTGGAATATCTTTGCCTTCTTTAATTACCCAGTCAATGGTTGAGCTTGGTAATGCAACATAAAATGGTACATTATTATCATGAGCTGCTAAAGCTTTGAGATAGGTTCCTATTTTATTACAAACATCTCCATTTGATAAAGTTCGATCAGTGCCAACAATACACATATCAACCTCACCTCTTTGCATTAAAATTCCACCAGTATTATCTGCAATTATAGTATTTGGAATTTTTTCCTCATTCAATTCAAATGAAGTTAAGTTTGCACCTTGATTTCTAGGTCTGGTTTCATCTACCCAAACATGAACAGGAATACCTTTTTTATATGCATGGTATATTGGCGATGTTGCGGTTCCCCAGTTGATTGTTGCTAACCAACCTGCGTTGCAATGAGTTAAAATATTAACTGTTTTTTTTGTTTTGTTATAAATTTCTTCAATTATTTTTAATCCATTAAGTCCGATATTTTCACAAAACTTTTCATCTTCATCACAAATTTCTTTTGCTTCATTTAATGCTGTGTTGAAAATTTCATCTTTATTAATACCTGATAGTTTTTTTAATATTCGATTCACAGCCCATTTTAAATTAATAGCAGTAGGTCTTGATTTGATTAATTCATCTGAACTTTTTTTAATAAAATCAGTATCATTATTCTGTTTTACGGCTAAAGCCATTCCATAAGCAGCAGTTCCCCCAATTAAAGGAGCTCCTCTTACTTCCATTATTTTAATGGCATTAATTGCATCATTAACAGTTTTAAGTTCTTTAATTATGAATTTATGTGGAAGTTTAGTTTGATCAATTATTTTGACAACATCATCTTCATACCAAATCGTTTTGTATTCTTTATTTTCTATTTTCATTTAGATAAAACTCTACCAGCTATTGTTTTAAGTTTATCGATTGTTTTTTGAGTTCTTTTTTCAGGTGCTGTAATAATTGCTACATCTAAACAATTGTTAGCTTGATCATTTGGATCAATGTGGTTTTCAAAATTATCTATTAAATGTTTAATCATCACTTTAGCTTTTTCAGCATTACCTAATAAAATTTTTATAATTTGTTGAACATCAACACTTTCGTGATCTGGATGCCAACAATCAAAATCTGTTACCATTGAAACAGATGCATATCTAATTTCAGCTTCTCTTGCTAATTTTGCTTCAGGCATATTAGTCATTCCAATTACATCAGCATTCCACGATCTATATAAATTTGATTCAGCTAGTGTTGAAAATTGAGGACCTTCCATTACTACATATGTGCCATTTCTTTGGTAGTCTATGTTGGATTTCTTAATCGAGTCTTCGCAGGCATTCATTAATCCTTTTGAAGTTGGATGTGCCATTGAAACATGGGCTACAATTTCATCATCAAAAAAAGTTTTAGATCTAGCAAAAGTTCTATCAATAAACTGATCTATTATTATAAATTTACCAGGAGGTAAATCTTCCTTGAGAGAACCAACAGCAGAAACAGAAACTATATCTGTTACGCCTAGTTGCTTAAGTGCATCTATATTTGCTCTAAAATTAATATTAGATGGAGAAACAAAATGTCCTCTTCCATGTCTTGGTAAAAAATAAACTTTTTTATTATTATAATTTGTTTTTAAGATCTGGTCAGATGGTTTGCCCCAAGGAGTGTTTAAATCAATTAATTCTCTATCTTTAAATTCTTCAACATCATAAAGACCGCTTCCACCAATTATTGCTAATTTATTTGTTGTCATAATTAAAAAAATATTTATTTATACTTTTATATTTAACTATTATGAATTTAAAAGATTTTATTAGATCTATTCCCGATTATCCTAAAAAAGGTATTTTATTTAGAGATATTACAACCTTAATTAAAGATGAGAATGCTTTTGCAGAAGCTATAAATCAAATTATTGAAAGATCAAAAAAATACAATTTTACTAAAATTGCTGCAATTGAGTCTAGAGGATTTGTATTTGCCTCAGCAGTTTCCTATCTCTTAAAAAAACCATTTATATTGTTAAGAAAGAAAAATAAACTTCCTGCAGATGTTCATTCAGTAGATTTTGAATTAGAATATGGAACAGCTACAATAGAAGTTCATAAAGATTCTATAAATAAAAAAGACACCGTATTAATAATTGATGATTTGATAGCAACTGGTGGAACCGCAGAGGCAGCAGCTAAATTAATTGAGATCTCACAAGGTAAGGTTGCTGCTTTTATTTTTGTGATAAATTTATTTGATTTAGGTGGATCTGATAATTTAATCAAAAAAAACTTTAAAGTTGAAAACTTAATTGATTTTCCAGGACATTAATTATTGATCTTTGGTCTATAAGAAGATTTTTTTCCTAACAAGGCACTAATAAATCCTAGTACCCTATATAAATAAATTTGTTTTTTTTTAGCTTTATTCAGAAATAAATAAATTATAAATTTTAAACAAGCTGATAAAAAATTTGGAAATCCATTTAAAAAAGCAACGAAAAAACCAAAGTGTTTTTTATTGTAATAAAATTTTGACCATATCCAATGCCAATTTCTTGATAGTTCAACTTGATGTTTATATTCATCACTTACTGCTTTGGCACCTAAATGCTTAATCTTGGATTTAGGCAAAATAAAAATATTTTGATCATGCTCATTCAATCTTTTGCAAAGATCGTCATTTTCAAGGTACATAAAAAAATTTTCATCAAAGTAATTATAGTTTTTAAAATTCTCTATTTGATTTATCTTTACTAAATTTAAAACCATTGCAAATCCATCAACACTTTTTACTTTAAAAGGTATGTTCTCATTTACACTATGTAAATCTTTTTTATCTATTTTATAATTAGGATATTTTCTATCATCTGATATCGGTGCCAATATAGCGAAAGAATTAATTTTTGATGATGCATTAATAATTTCCTGAATAGTGTTTTTTTCTAATATTACATCAGGGTTCAATATAATTGCATAATCAGTTTTCACATGGCTTAAACCCAAATTATTTCCAGGCCCCATACCCAAGTTGGAAGATGGCAATATACACTCAACATTACTATATTTTTTTTCTATATTTTCTTTGAAATTTTTATCATTAGAGTTATCAACAACAATAATTTTAATTTGATCAGAAATTGATTGAATACAATCATGTATAACCTGGTCGCTTTTAAAGGTAACAATTACAGCTGATAAAGTTTGCCTAGATATTGACATATGATAAGTTTAATCAACTATACTAATACTTTCTACTAATGTAAAAAATAATTTAACAAATGAAAAAAATAATTGTTACTGGTGGACTAGGTTTTATAGGCAGTAATCTAATCGATCTACTACTTAAAAAAAACTATAAAGTGTTAAATATTGATAAAGTAACCTATTCCTCAAATTTTTATAATACTAAAGAATTCAAAAATTCTAAAAATTATAAATTTATAAAATGTGATATTAAAGATAAAAAAATTAGAAATATATTGTTTAAATATAAACCAAATTGTATTTTTAATTTAGCAGCAGAAACTCATGTTGATAGATCTATTGATAATCCAGAAAGTTTCATCCAAAGCAATATTGTCGGCGTTTATAATCTACTTGAATATTTTAAGATTTTTTCAAAAACAAATAATTCAAAATTAATACATATTTCTACCGATGAAGTTTATGGAGACATTTTGTCAGGCAGGTCATCAGAAACTTACCCTTATCAACCTAGCTCGCCTTATGCTGCAAGTAAAGCTGCATCAGATCATTTAGTAAGTTCATATATTAGAACATACAAGATACCTGCTATTATAACAAATTGTTCAAATAATTATGGACCTAAGCAACATCCAGAAAAACTAATTCCAAAGTTAATTTATAATATTTTAAATAATAAATCTTTGCCTATTTATGGAAAAGGAACAAATTCAAGAGAGTGGATTTATGTTAAAGACCATTGTGAGGCATTAATTAAAGTATATCTAAAAGGAAAAGTTGGGGAATTTTATAATATTGGTTCTAATAAAAACCTTAACAATCTTGAGGTTTCCAAAAAACTTCTCAACGTATCAAAGAATTTAATTAATCTTGGTAGTAAGGTAAAAATTTCTTTTGTAAAAGATAGACCAGGTCACGACATAAGATACGCTCTTAATAGCAATAAAATTAAAAGAAATTTAAAATGGTATCCTAAAACAAATTTTAAAGAAGGTATCAAATTAACATTCGATTGGTACAATAATAATAAATCTTACTATAAATCCTTATCAAAAAAAGATATTATAAAAAGATTGGGCAAAAAATGATCAAAAAAGGAATTATCTTAGCTGGTGGCATGGGCACTAGAATGAGTCCGCTTACAAAAGCAGTTAATAAACAGTTACTTCCAATATATGATAAACCTCTAATTTATTACCCACTATCAATTTTAATGTTAGCAAAAATCAGAGATATTTTAATAATTGTTAATAAAGGACAACTAAATCAATACAAAAAATTGTTGCCGAGTGGAAAGAACTTAGGCTTAAATATTACTTTTGAGGAACAAGATAAACCCAGAGGGTTGCCCGATGCTTTTATATTAGGTGAAAAATTTATAAATAAATCAAATGTTGCCATGATATTGGGTGATAATTTTTTTTATGGTCAAAATTTATCTAAATTACTTCGCGACTGTGCAAAATTAAAAAATGGAGCTAAAATAATACTTCATAGTGTTCAAAACCCTGAATTATTTGGAATAGCTAAAATAAATCAAAAAAGTAAAAAAATTTTAAAGATAGTTGAAAAACCAAAGAAATTTGTTTCAAATCTTGCTATCACAGGCCTATATTTTTTTGATAAAAATGTAGTTAATTTTGCAAAAAAACTAAAACCATCTCAAAGAGGTGAGTTAGAGATAATTGATTTAATTACTCAGTACAAAAAAAACAATAAACTTACAGCAGAATTTATTGGTCGAGGTGGGGCTTGGTTGGATACAGGATCTATTAGTGATTATTACAAAACCTCAGCATTTGTGCAGGCTGTTGAAAATAGACAAGGTTTAAAAATAGCATGTATTGAAGAAATTTCACTTTTAAATGGCTGGATTAAAAAAAAAGAAATAAACAATCAAATAAAATTTTATGGAAATTGTGAATATTCAAATTATTTAAAAAAATTAATAAAATAAATCAAAAGTGAAAAAAATACTCTTAACAGGATCGACTGGTTTTATTGGATCAGAACTCCTTAAAAATTTATCACAAAATAATATAATTTATGTGACGATAAGAACAAAAAATAAAAAAAATAAAAAAAATAAAAATATTAGAGAAATTTTTTTTCAAAGTTATAGTAAATTAAATGACAAACTTAAAAAAATAAAAGTTGATACTGTAATTCACTGTGCAACTCATTATATCAAAAATCATCAAATCGATGATTTAAAAAAATTAAGTGATTCTAATATTTTATTTGGCAACATAATCCTTGAAAATCTTGAAGTAATGAATGTTAAAAAATTTATTAATTTTTCAACAGTTTGGGAAAATTTTAATGGTGAAAAAGATAATTTTTACAATCTATACTCTGTATATAAAAAATGTTTTGGTAATTTAATAAACTTTTATAAAAGAAGATTAAAGAAATTGAAATTTTTTAATCTGATCATATCAGATACTTTTGGCAAATCTGATAAAAGAATTAAAATAATAAATATTTTAAGAACAAACTATAAAAAAAACCTTTATACAAATATTGTATCTAAAAATTTATTTATAAATTTACTAAACGTGACAGATATAAGTAATGCTATAAAATTGATATTAAATAATTTTTCCAGACCAGGAACTTATCTTTTAAAAAATAAAAAAGATTACCTCATTTCTGATCTTATTAACAAAATAAATAATAATTCAAAAAAAAAAATAAAAATTAAATGGATGTCAAAAAAAATTATGAAAGATAAAATTTATAGATATAAAAATCTTAAAAACTGGAAGCCTCTAAATAGTAAAATTGAACATTTGGTGAAAGTTATAACTCAATAAATTTAATTGTTTTTTTTTAAATTCAAGCTAAATACAAACTAATGAAAAAAATTTATTATGGTAAAGCTGTTTATGACAATAGGGAAATTAATGCAGTATTGAAGGTTTTAAAAAATGATAGCTTGTCATTGATAGATGGAAAAAAAGTAAAGACACTAGAAAAAAAAGTTTCAAGTATTTTTGGTAAAAAATATGGTTTAATGGTTAATTCAGGTTCTTCAGCAAACCTGTTGGCACTTTCATCATTTAAATTTAAAAAAGGATCAGAAATTATCACTCCTAATTTAACTTTTTCAACAACAGTTGCTCCAATATATCAATTAGGTTTAGTTCCACATTTTGTTGGAGTTGAAGAAAATAAATTTGTAACAGATCCTTCACATATTGAAAAATGTATAAACAAAAAAACTGTAGCATTAATGATTCCTAATTTATTAGGTAACATAGCTGATTGGAAAAAAATTTTCAAAATTGCTAAAAAATATAAACTTAAAATTATTGAAGATTCAGCTGATACAATTGGTTATACAGTTAACAAAAAACACTTAGGAAAATTTTCAGATATTTCGACGAATAGTTTTTATGCTTCACATATAATTAATGGTGCGGGCACAGGTGGAATAGTTTGTTTTAATGATTTTGAATTATACCAAAAAGCAAAATTACTTAGAGGATGGGGAAGATCATCGGCTACATTTAATGAGTCTGAAAATGCAACCAAAAGATTTAGCGTTAAAGTTTCAGGTATAGATTATGATGCAAAATATATATTTTCAGATTTAGGATACAATTTTCTACCATCTGAAATTTCTGCAGCATTCGCTCTCGAGCAGATTAAGAAACTAAAAAATAATATTTTTATAAGAAATAAAAATTTTAATTATTTAAAAAAATTTTTTAGCAATTATGATAAATTATTTAAATTACCTGAACAAAATCCAGGAGTCAAAACTCCATGGCTAGCCTTTCCACTCGTAATAAAAAAAAATAATATTTTTAACAGAAAGCAAATGCAAATCTATTTTGAAAAAAATAATATTCAAACAAGAACTATTTTTACAGGTAATATTTTAAAACAACCAGTAATGAAAAATAGATATTACAAAAAACACTCTAAATGTGATCACACAGCAAATGATGTAATGAGAAATGGAATTTTATTAGGTTGTCATCAAGGTATGGTAAAATCTGAATTGGAATATATTTGCAAAACATTTAAAAGATTCATCAAACAATGAAAATTATTAAAACTAAATTTAAAGATTTACTTATTTATGATAAAGATACCTATTTTGATAAAAGGGGATATTTTAGGGAGCTCTATATTCAAAAACATTTCAAAACTAAATTTCCATTTGATGTTATGTCTTATTCAAAAAAAAATGTATTGAGAGGCTTGCACTTACAGTTAAAAAATTCACAAGCAAAATTAATCACTGTCATACACGGAAAGATTTTTGATATTTGTGTAGATTGCAGAAAAAAATCAAAAACTTTTGGAAAATATTTTTCCATATATTTGTCAGATAAAGATAATAAGTCATTGTTAATACCAGCTGGATTTGCACATGGTTTTTGCTCTTTGACGAATGATGTAATACTTCACTATAAATGCTCCAAATACAGGCATGCAAAGTCGGAAACTGGAATTTTATGGAATGATAAAAAACTTAAAATTAAATGGCCTATAAAAAAAATTATAATTTCTGAAAAAGATAAAAATAATATCAGTTTTGAGGAATTAAAAAAATTAATCTAAAAATATTGGTAGCGGGAAGTGGGATCGAACCACTGACCTCAGGCTTATGAGTCCTGCGCTCTAACCAACTGAGCTACCCCGCCATTAAATAATTTCTGTTTTATACTACTTTTTATTCATGTTTCAATAAATTTAGACTTTTTAGAAACTTAAAATTAACTAAAAAACTTTAAAATTTCATTAGAAAGATTTATAAGAGATTTTTTTTCAACATCTTTTGAATAAAGCAAAGAAAGTTTTTTTCTTTGTTTTTTAGTATCCTTAATCCAATTTAAATTATATTTTTTTATATTTTGAATAATTTTTTGACCATAATCTTTTATTTCTCCATTTTCTATTTTAGTAAAAATTGGTTTTTTCCAATATGTCGATCCACCACCACCAGTATATCCAATTATTTTATTACCCGAAAGTGCAGCCTCTATTGGGGGGATGCCAGTTCCTTCAAGATGTGAAAATGATAAAAATATTTTTGATTTAGAAAGTGTTTCAAATAGTTTATTTTCACTTAAATTGATTAAAGGAACAATTTTCCAATTCGGTGGCAACATATCTTTTAAGTAAAAAATTAATAAATTAGAATGGTCTTGTAATTTTCTTGGCATAAATGTTATTAAATTTAATTTTTTTTTAATTTTAATTTTATCTTTATTTATTGAAAAATTAATTTTAAAAATTTTATTTTTCATCTTAGGAAACATTTTTTTTAAATATCCAACACTATAATCAGAAACTGTAATTATAAATTTTGCATTTTCATAAGCTGATTTAAATTTTGAAAAATTATTAGTTGAATTCATGTGATAAAAACCTTGAACAAAAATTGAATAATTTATATTTTTTTTTATAAGTCCTAAGTCTACAGCAAAATGTGACCAAATTTCTGGTAAAATTATAAAATCATTATCTTTATTAAAATTTAAATTTTCGCCTAAAGAAATTTTTTTGTTATGCCAGTTTTTATCTGGTAAAAACTTTTTGCTTACTTTCATTTTTTTTACATCCCAACCAGAAAAATCTTTGTTTAAAAAATTTATTCTTTTTGATAACGATGTTTCAAACTTGTAAGAAAGTTTTTTTTTTAAATGAATTATTTTTGATGAAATTTTTTTGTCTAATTTATTTAAAATAATTGAATGATTATAAATAACTTTAGCACCACCAGTTGGATTTTTTATTTCTGGAAGTAAATAAATAATATTTATTTTTGACATGATAATTTAAAACAATTTTTGATTAATTACGATTTATTAAAAAAATAATAACAAACTTGTGGTACCAAATATAGATAGTAATAATGCAACTATAACTATTTTTTTTTTAGTGTCTTGTTTTTCATTAAGCTTAACTCTGTTGAGCAAAATATTAATATTGGTTGTCTTGATATCTTCTTCATTTGATGTGAGAGTTTTAGTTGAGACCTTATTGTGAAAAGATAAATTTTTCATTTAGTAATTTAACCACCTTAATGCTTAAAAAACAAATAAATTTATTACTAAATATTTTTATAATTATTTTGCTTTAACGGTTTAAGAAGAAGTTCTGCTGGATATTTTAACTTTTCTATCTCTATATAAAGGTTTTTCTCATGTAAATCTTCATCTTTTAAATCGGATTCAATATAACCAAATGATATATTTTTATTATAATTAAATGAATAGTTACCTGATGTAGTTTTTCCAATAATCGTATTATTCAAATAAATCGGTTCCTCGTGAAGCAATAATGGATTTCCTGGGTCGTTGTCCTTTAATAATAACATTATTATTCTTCTATCTAATTTTTGATTTTTAATTTCTAAAAGTTTTTTTTTACCAATAAAATCAAAATTTTTTTTAAAACTTATTGTAAAATTTAATTTGGCCTGAAATTGATTTTCTTCTGGTGAAATATCGTGTCCCCAATGTAGAAATCCACTTTCCATTCTCATTATATCCATAGTATGAGCTCCACAATGAGATAATTGAAACTCTTTTCCAGTATTTGTGATTAAATCATATATTTCATTTGCATTTTCATATTTTATATAAATTTCATATCCCAACTCACCAACATAAGACAGTCTTTGAATCCAAACTTTAGATTGTCCTAATTTAATATATTTACCTGTTCCGAATTTGAAATTTTCGTTTGCAAAATTTTCATTAGAAATTTTTGATAATAAATCTCTGCTTTTAGGCCCAAAAATACCTAAACAAATTAATTCATCTGTTACATCTTTAAATTCAATGTCTTTTGATAAATATTTTAATAAGTGGGCTTTGTCATGTGTTCTTACAGTTGCAGAACTTATTATTCTAAAATAATTGTTATCTATACAAACAACTGTTATATCAGCTTCTATACCACCGCCTTCATTAAGCATATGTGTGTATGTACATTTTCCAATTTCATTTTTAATATTTGCTGTACATAATCTTTGTAACTCTTCATGAGCTTTCTCACCTTTTATTTCATATTTTGAAAAAGGAGATAGCTCAAACAATCCAATGTTTTTGACCGTATTCCGAGACTCATATTTAGCTGACGGATACCAGTTTTGAAAATTAAAATTATAATCATATTCAGCTTTTGACCCATCAAGAGCGTACCACATTGGTCTTTCATATTCTCCTGATTGTCCAAAACAAGCACCTTTTTTTTTCAATTTTTCATGATATGGGAGTAACCTTTGATCTCTAGAAGTTTTATGTTGTTTATATGGCCAATGCATACCATATAAATCTCCCAGTGTTTCTGTGACTCTATTCATAATAAATTTTTTAGATGAATGAAATTTTTGAAACCTTTTAATATCTAAAGAATATAAATCCTCATTCATATAACCGTTTATAATCCATTCAGCAGTAACTCTTCCAGCTCCACCCGAACTTGCAATTCCAATGCTATTAAATCCACAACAAGTAAATAAATTTTTTACTTCAGCTGTTTCTCCTAATAAATATTGTGTGTCTGGGGTAAATGATTCTGGTCCTGAAAAAAATTTTCTAATTCCAGCCACCTCTAACATTGGTAATCTATGAAATGATTTTTCCAGATAAGGTTCGAAATGATCAAAATCATCAGGAAATTCTCCAAATGAAAAATCATTTGGTACATAACCTTTTTCCTTGAAAGCATTTTTTGCTTTAGGTTCAAAAATACCTACTAGCATTTTTCCAGCATCTTCTTTTAAATAAAGACAATTATCATAATCTCTAAGTACTGGAAGATTTTTAGGAAGATCTTTCATGGGCTCTGTGATTATATAAAAATGTTCATTTGGATATAGTGGAACACTAACTCCAATATCTTCACCTATTTGCCTTGACCACATTCCTGTGGCAAGAACCACATACTCACAATCAATTTTACCTTTTGATGTCTCTACACCAATTATTTTTTTATTTTTTACTAATATTTTAGTTACTGGTGTTTTTTCTATAATTCTTGCCCCTTCTATTCTGGCAGCTTTAGCTAAAACATTTGTTACTCCTACGGGATCAGCTTGTCCATCTTCAGGCATATATACTCCACCAAGAATGTCTTGATCATTAATTACTGGGTGTAATTCCTTAATTTTTAGCTTATCTATAACTTCAACTTTAACATCAAATAGTTGAGCTGATGTTGCTTGTCTTAACAATTCTTGTAATCTTTCTTTGGTGCTAGCTACTGTAATTGCACCGTTTTGTTTAAGACCAGTTGAAAGTCCAGTTTTTTTTTCAAGTTCTTTATAGAGATTTAGAGAATATTTTCTAAGTTTAGTGATAGTAGCTGTCGCCCCTAGTTGTCCAACTAAGCCTGCTGCATGCCATGTGGTTCCTGATGTTAATTGATCTCTTTCAAGTAAAATTGTATCTTTCCACCCAAATTTAGCTAAATGATATGCAACAGAGCACCCTGCAACACCCCCGCCAATTACAACTACTTTAGCTGTTTTTGGAATTTCTTTATTCATTAACATGTTATAATAAAAAGATTGATCAAATGAAAACAAAAATTTATATTACCGGGTCCTCAGGATTCATTGGTTTCCACTCAGCTAAAAAACTTTTAGATAAGGGTTTTAAAGTTCATGGCCTAGACTCAATGAATAATTACTATGATTTAAACTTAAAAAAATCACGGTTAAAAATATTAAAAAAATACAAAAATTTTTCTTTTACAAAAGGTAAACTTGAAAGTGAAAAAACTATTAGTCGTTCAATTTTAAAATTCAAACCGTCAATAATAATCCATCTTGCAGCTCAAGCTGGTGTGAGATACAGCATAGATAATCCAGATGCTTATTTACAATCAAATATAATTGGCACATTTAATATAATGAAGTTCGCAAATAAAATTAAAGTTAAACATCTTATTATAGGATCTAGCTCATCGGTGTATGGAGCTAATAAAAAATTTCCATTTCAGGAAATTGATAAAACAGATCGACAAATAAGTTTTTATGCTGCTACAAAAAAATCAACTGAAAGTTTGGCACATTCTTACTCAAGTTTATGGAAATTACCAATAACTATGTTGAGATTTTTTACTGTTTATGGTCCTTGGGGAAGACCAGATATGGCCTATTTTAAATTTACAAAAAAAATTTTAAGTGGAAAAAAAATCGATATTTACAATAGAGGAAAAATGTACAGAGACTATACGTACGTTGATGACATTGTTGACGGAATATATAAATTAATAACTAAAGCTCCTTCCATAAAAAAAAATAAAAAAATTAAAAATGATAGTCTATCTCCTGTTGCTCCATTTAGAATTTTAAATATTGGAAATACTAAAAAAATATATCTGTTAGACTTTATTAATACACTTGAAAAACAATTAGGTAAAAAGGTAATTAAAAATTTTATGCCTATGCAAAAAGGTGATGTTCATTCAACCTTATCAGATTGCACATTATTAAAAAAAATAACAGGGTATAAACCAAAAACAGATTACAAAATAGGAATACAAAAATTTGTTAAATGGTATTTAAGCTATTATAATTAAATTACTGATGAAGGATCAATAAATTCATGACCAAATGCATCTGCAACTGCCTTATAAGTTACCTGACCTTTGTGGACATTTAATCCAGCTAAAAAGTTTTTATCTTCACCTAAAGCTTTTTGATAACCCTTATTAGCTAGTTTAACTAAAAAAGGTAATGTTGCATTATTTAATGCTAAAGTTGAGGTTCTTGGAACTCCTCCTGGCATATTTGCAACACAATAATGCACAACATCATCAACTATGTAAGTTGGATCTCCATGTGTTGTTGGTTTACTTGTTTCAATACAACCACCTTGATCAATTGCAACATCAACTATTACTGATCCACGTTTCATAGTTTTAATCATGTCTCTAGTAACTAACTTCGGTGCTTCTGCTCCAGGAATTAAAACTCCACCTATCAAGAGATCTGCTTCTGTTACTAATTTATTTAAATCAATTTTATCACTTTGTTCTGGAATAATTTTGTCTCCAAACATTTCAACTAGTTGTTTTAGTCTTGCTTCAGATTTGTCTACAATGTGAACTTTGGCTTGCATACCAGTTGCAATAACAGCCGCATTTTCACCCACAACTCCACCACCTAAAATAACTACAGTTCCACCTTGAACTCCAGGTGCACCACCTAATAAAAGACCTCTGCCATTTTGATTTTTTTCTAAACAATGAGCACCTGCCTGAATAGACATTCGTCCAGCTACAGCACTCATTGGTGCTAGCAATGGTAATCTTCCATTGTCATCTGTTACTGTTTCGTAAGCAATGTTAATACTTTTAGATTTGATTAATCCTTCAGTTAATTCTTTTGCAGCAGCTAAATGAAGATAGGTATATATGATTTGATTTTCCCTAATCATATCCACCTCCACTTTTTGAGGTTCTTTAACTTTAACTATAATTTCTGCGTCATTAAAAATATCAGATGCGCTATTAGCAATTTTTGCTCCTACGCTTGTGTATTGATCATTTTCAAAACCAGCTTCAAAACCACCATTATTTTCAATAATAACTTCATGGCCTTCAGAAACTAGAGTTTTTACGCTATCTGGGGTTAATCCAATTCTATTTTCTTGTGGTTTAATTTCCTTAGGTACACCTATTTTCATTATCTCTCTTCTCTCTTCTCTTTAATATTTAAAAAACTAATTAGTTTTTTTGGTTTTTTTGATAGTTAGTGATGCCTGTTCTTAGCTTATCAATAATCTCATCTATATGTTTTTCTTCACAAATAAACTGCGGAGCGATAATCAAACAGTCTCCAGTTGCTTTAAAGTTAACACCTGCTTCATAACAAGCTTTAAAACATTCAAAACCTGCTTTACCTGGCTTAGTGTTTAATTTCATGTCGATTCCACCCATCATTCCATAACCTCTGATGTTGTCAACTGACTCCAGGTCTTGAAGAGAAAACAAACCTTTTTGAAAATAAGGAGCTAAGTTTTTTGCTCTATTAAAAATATCATCTTTTTCAAATATATCTTGAACAGCTAATGCAGCAGCTACGGCAACAGGTATTCCGGAATAAGTATAACCATGAAATAATTCAACAGCTCCTGTAGGTGAAGCATCCATTACAGCATCATAAATACTATCATTACACGCAACAACACCCATTGGCACAACTCCATTAGTTGTAGCTTTTGCCATTGTCATAATATCTGGTGTTACGCCAAATTCATCTGCTCCAAATTTAGATCCTGTTCTACCCCAGCCTGTAATTACTTCAT
>Ga0233427_10001653_pt1 | contig 23090 bp, 20 predicted proteins | sample SI_118_April2016_5_FD_179885 | JGI IMG/M metagenome (GOLD analysis project Ga0233427, IMG submission 179885) | Seawater microbial communities from Saanich Inlet, British Columbia, Canada - SI_118_April2016_100_MG | ecosystem: Environmental > Aquatic > Marine > Inlet | place: Canada: British...
TTTTAATCTTTTTAAAGTTATTAAGAGGTGTTTTGTACAAAGGACCACCAGACGCTGTTAAAATAAATTTTTCAACATTTAAAGGATTTAAATTTTTTAAACCAAACCACAAAGAAAAATGTTCTGAATCAACAGGGATAAATTTTGTTTTATTTTTTTTTAGCTCTTTCTTAATTATATTCCATCCACATATAATTGACTCTTTATTTGCTATTGCAATTTTTTTTGTGAATTTGATCATTTTAATTGTGGGTTCTAGACCCAGAATTCCAGTAATGGAACTCATTGTATAATCTATTTTTTTTTTAAAAATCTTTTCTAGACAGTCAAAATTATTATAAATTTTAATATCAAAATTTTTATTATACTTTTTAAATGTTTTAAAACTATTAAGATCAGTAATTATTAGATTTTTAACTTTAAATTTTTTTGCTTGTTTAAATAAACTTTTGTAATCTTTGTTTGCTGTAAGCAGTTTTATCTCAAAATTTTTTTTATTTTTTTCAATAATGTTAATTAATGTTTTTCCAATTGAACCTGTAGATCCAATAATTGCAATTTTTTTTTTCATAATTAGAAAAGTATTTTATCGATTATATAAGCTGCAGGTAAAGCAAATATCATGCCATCTATTCTATCTAATAAACCTCCATGGCCAGGTAAAATTGATCCCGTATCTTTTACTTTGGCTTTTCTTTTGAAATAAGAAACTAACAAGTCTCCAGCTTGGCATACAAAGGATAGAAAAAGACTTACAAAAATTATGCTTATTAAGTTTTTGATATTGAGGCTTAAATTTTCTGTACTTGGATAAATTATAAAGAAAATAATTAATGGGAATAAAGAGAAAATAAAAGAACCAAAGCTGCCAGATATAGTTTTGTTTGGACTAATTTTTGTTAATTTTTTTCCACCTAATAGTCTGCCAACAATATATCCTCCTGTATCTGAAAATATACAAATTAGTATGACGAAAATTATCCCTACTGGTGGTGAATTATAAGCTTTATATCCAACAATTATAAAGGATGTAAAAAATAAAATATTGGTTATTTGAAATAAATAAATTAATTTATTTTTATTCTTAAAAGCTTTTCTAATTAATTCATTAAATTCATAAAGAGAAATTATTGAGGTTATCGTCAGTAAAATTAACCATAAATATTTATTGTTTACTAGACAAAAAGATAAAATAATTAACAAAACTATGGATGTTATGATTCTTTTAAATAAGTTAGATTTCATTAAATTTTTCCAAAATTTCTTTTAACTAATGTAAATTTTTTAATAATTTTATTATAGTCTCTTTCATTAAAATCAGGCCATAATTTTTTTTCAAAATAAATTTCAGTATAAGCTAATTGCCATAATAAAAAATTGCTTAATCTCTTTGTGTTTCCTGTTCTAATTAATAAATCAGGATTAGGTATATTTTTTGTTTGTAAATGCTTTTCTAAGTTAACTTCATTAATCTGATCTTTACTTTTGTGTAATTTTTTAAAAGCATTAATTAATTCAAATTTTGAACCGTAATTAATTGCTAGATTAATTTGAAGTTTGCTATTTTTAGATGTTTTTTTTTCAGCTGAATTTAATAGATTATTTAATTTTTTTGAAAAATTTTTTTTACCAATAATTTTAAGTTTAATATTTTGTTTATTTAGATTTTCTATTTTATTTAATAAAAAATTTTCTAACAAACTAAATAAATAATTTATTTCTTTTTTTGGTCTTTTCCAATTTTCAGTAGAAAATGCATATAAAGTTAAATAGTCAATTTTTTGTTTAATTGACTCTTTAATTATTTTTTCAACAGTATTAAGGCCAGCCTTATGTCCTTCGTTTCTAGAGTTTTTATGTAATAAACCCCACCTTCCGTTACCATCCATTATAATGGCCACATGATTGAGTGGATTCATTTTATATGGTCATTATTTCTTTTTCTTTTAAAGAAACCTTTTCATCAACAACTTTAATGTGATCATCTGTAATTGTTTGGACACTTTTTTCAGATGATTTTTCTTCATCTTCACCAATTTCTTTTGATTTTAAAAGTTTTTTTAATTCTTCATTTGCTTCTCTACGAATATTTCTTATGGAAACTTTACATTTTTCTCCAATTGATTTTATCAACTTTTTTAATTCAGTTCTTCGTTCTTCATTAAGTTCTGGAACTGGAAGCCTAATTAACTGACCATCAATTTGAGGGTTTAAACCTAGGTCCGATTTTTTAATTGCTGCATCGACTAATGGAACATTATTAGCATCCCAAACTTGAATATTTATCATTCTAGGTTCAGGTGTAGTTATGCTACCAATTTGATTTATAGGCATTTGTTGGCCATAAACATCAACTTTAACTAAATCTAGCATTGCGGCATTAGCCCTACCTGTTCTTAACGAAGAAAGCTCCTTTAAAAATACCTCAATGGCTTTATCCATTTTGGTATTGTAAGGCTTTTCGTCAAACATTTATTCTCCAATCTTTATTCTATAAAATTCTTTTATTTTTAAATCAGCAATAGAAAGTTCTTTAACTATATCCTGTACTTTCTTTTTGGGCTCCATAACCCAAGCTTGAGATAAAAGAGAATTTTCCTCTTTAAATTTGTTCATTTTACCTAAGCTTATTTTTTTTGCAATATTCTCTGGTTTTCCAGAGTTTTTTAACTCCTCAGTTACAAGTTCTTGTTCTTTATTAATAACTGATTGATCAATTAAATCAGATGTAAGTGCAAGTGGATTAGAAGCAGCTATATGCATAGATAATTGTTTGCCAAAATTTTTAACAGCATCAGAATTATCTTTTGTTTCTAACGAGACAATAACTGCTAATTTCGAAATATTATCTTTTACAACTGTATGTAAATAATGATTATTTACAGAACCTGTATTTTTAATAGTCTTTGCTTTTCCAATTGTTATTTTTTCACCAATTTTTGCGATCAGAGATACCACATTATTTTCAACCGTTTCACCATTATTCATTTTAGAACTTTTTAACTCATCTAAGTTTGAGTTTTTTTCATTATTTAATTCACTAAGCTCTTTAACAAAATTTGTAAAATCTTCATTTTTTGCAACAAAGTCTGTTTCACAGTTAACCTCAATAATTGATGTTTTGGTTTCGTTGCCACTTACAGCAACAACACCTTCTTTGGCATCTCTAGACATTTTTTTTGATGCTTTTGAAATACCTTTAACTCGTAAAATCTCAATAGCTTTATCAATATCTCCACCTGACTCTTTGATTGCAAGGTTGCAATCTTTAAATCCAGCACCTGTTGCTTCTCTTAATTTTTTAACATTTTCGATATCACTCATATTAATTTAATGTCTCCTTTTTATCTTTTGAAAATTTTTGTTCCAGTTTTTCTCTATCTATTTCTTGAACAGTTTTTCCTTGAATTGTTTCTTTGATATCTTGTGCGGTATCTTTTTTAGGCTCTGGTGTTGGGATTGAGCTCTTTGCATTATTGATAGTTTCTTTAATTAAATTACAATAAAGGTCTATTGATCTACGCGCATCATCATTACCAGGTATAGGAAAATCAATATTATCTGGATTAGAATTACTATCAAGAATAGCGATTATGGGTATTCCTAATTTTACAGACTCTGCAATTGCTAGAGACTCATAATTTGTGTCAATTATAAAAACTAAATCAGGAGTTTTTTTCATTTCTGCAATTCCACCTAGCGATCTTTCAAGTTTATCTTTTTTAACACTCATTTTTAATAGTTCTTTTTTAGTGAAACCCCTATTTTCAGCAACAAGATCAGCTTCATATTTTTTCATTTTTTTAATTGAACCAGATATTGTTCCCCAGTTAGTAAGCATGCCACCAAGCCATCTGTAATTTACAAAATACTGGTCTGTTTCTTTAGCAACTTCAGCTATAGCTTCAGATGCTTGTTTTTTAGTAGAAACAAATAAAATTTTACCATTATTTGTAATTGTTGAATAAATTTTTTCTAAAGCAACTTTAGTTAGTTCTAATGTTTGGGTTAAATCCATTATATGGATTGAGTCTCTTTTTCCAAAAATATATTTTTTCATTTTTGGATTCCATCTTAAAGTTTTGTGTCCAAGATGAACGCCTGCTTCTAGTAATTGTTGTATTGTTATATTAGGTATTTTCATATTTATTCCCGGTTAAGCCACCACAGTAATTTCCAATTAAGGACCGGAGGTATAAAACCAACAACTGTGTGCGTGTTAATTTAAATTAGGCTTTATTTACTAATAATTGATGAAATTAACAAGTTTTATTTAGTTTATAGTGCTTGATATTTCCCTTTTTCTTAAAAGATTAAGTGATTTTCGCTCAAGAAGCCTTGTGTTTTTAAGTTTAAATTTCAAGGTTTTGTCATCTACAACCATATTAATATTTACTTCTGTTTTGCCATCTTCAGCTAAAATCTTAGAAATTGCATCCAGATTTTCATCAGAATTAATATCGAAAGATACTTCGTTAATTGGACTATTAAAAAGATCCATCATTGATCCAATTTTTTGCACATTAATTCTTTTAAATCTATTTTCATCATTTGAAATGCTTTTTACTAAAGTTAATAGTAAAGAATTTCCTTCTTTTAAAATTTCTCGATTTAATTCTAAGATATCAGAAAAAATAAATAATTCAAAAACACTGGTTAAATCAGTTAATTTTAAAACAGCATAAGAATTACCTTTGGCAGTCTTTCTTTCTTGAGCTTTTAATAAAGTAGCTGCAATATTTGCATTTTTGATTTCATCACTAGAGTTAAATTTAGAATAATCTATAATTTTATAATCATCAAAAATTTCTGTAAATTGATTTAATGGATGATCAGAAATAAAAAAACCAACTGCTTCAAATTCTTTAGATAGTCGTTCTTCAAATTTCCAATCCTCTATTTCGTTAATAATATTATTTTGTGAAGCTTCGTCCTCAGAAAACAAATCTATTTGATTTACAGATTTATTTTCAAATATATTTTTAGTCTTAAGAATAAAGTTTGGTATAGAATCAAAAAGAGATTGTCGATTTTTATTAATATTATCAAAAGCACCGGCTTTGACTAAACCTTCTAACTGTAATTTATTCATATCTTTTGGGTTAACTCTATTTAAAAAATCATTTATAGATTGAAATTTACCATTTTCAGTTCTTTCCTTAACAACATTGGATATAGCTTCAAATCCTACAGCTTTTATACCTCCTAAAGCGTAATAGAATTTATTATCAATTGTTCTAAAATCTGCAAAACATTCATTAATATCAGGTCTTGTAATTTCAATATTCAATCTTTTTAATTCTTCATAAAATTCGCTTAACTTATTTTGATTAGAAATATCCATTGTCATTGATGCAGCAATAAAATCTTTAGGGTAATAAGTTTTTAAAAAAGCAGTTTGATAAGAAATAATTGCATAAGCAGCCGCATGACTTTTATTAAAACCATATTCAGCAAAAGGTTCTATCTTTAAAAAAATTCCTGCAGCAACATCTTTTGCTATTCCATTTTTTAATGCACCAGCAATAAAACCTTGTTTTTGTTTCTCTAATTCAGCTCTTTTCTTTTTTCCCATTGCTCTTCTTAAAAGATCAGCTTGACCTGCTGTAAAGCCAGATAATTTTTGAGCAATTTGCATTACTTGCTCTTGATATATAATTACACCATATGTTGGTTTTAAAATATCTTCTAATAAAGGATGAAGGTAATCTGGAGTTTGTCTCCCATGCTTACAATCATTATAAGTTGGAATATTACTCATTGGACCAGGTCTATAAAGAGCAACTAAAGCAATAATATCTTCAATATGATTTGGTTTCATTTGAATTAACGCTTCTCTCATTCCAGCGCTCTCAACCTGAAATAATCCAACAGTGTTACCACTAGACAGTAGATCAAAAACCTTTTGATCTTCGTAACTAATACTCTCAATATCAAAATTTCTTTCAATTTTTTTTACTAATTTTTGAGTATTATTAATTACAGTTAATGTTTTTAATCCTAAAAAATCAAATTTTACTAATCCAGCATTTTCTGCGGAATACATATCAAATTGAGTAGATGGTAATAATAAATTTGCTGAAGCATCCTTATATAATGGAACTATTTCTGTAAGTTTTTTATCTGCAATTACTACACCAGCAGCATGTGTTGCTACATTACGATTTAATCCCTCTAGTTTTAATGAGAGATTTGTTAATTTTTTTACTCTAGGATCTTCATTTACAAGCTTTTGTAACCTTGGCTCACCAGCAATGCATTGTGATAAACTTTGTGGTCTTGATGGATCAAAAGGTATCATTTTTGAAATACTGTCAACAAAACCATAGGGTAAACCTAAAACCCTTCCAACATCTCTAATTACCATTCTTGCTTTCAACTTACCAAAAGTAATAATGTGAGCGACGCTATCTTGATATTTTTTTGTCAAATATTCAAAAACTAAATCTCTTTTCTCCTCACAAAAATCTATATCAAAGTCAGGCATTGAAATACGATCAGGATTTAAAAATCTTTCAAAAATTAAATTAAATTTGATTGGATCAACATCGGTAATTGAAAGACACCAAGCTACCAAAGATCCAGCACCAGATCCTCTACCAGGACCAACAGGAATATCGTTATTTTTTGCCCATTTAATGTAATCCGATACAATAAGAAAATAACTAGAATATTTCATTTCAATTATAATTGATAATTCATGCTCTAATCTATCTTTATAATCTAAGTATGTTTTATTAACCTCAAGGTCATTAGCTTTAATTCCAAAAATTTTATCAAATTTTATTCTTAATCCATGTAAAGAGTCTTTTTTTAAAACATCATCTGCATTTCCTCCTTTTTCAGAGCTAATATTTGGTAAAATTGGATTTGAAAATAAAGGTCTAAAGTTACATCTTAAAGGAAAATTATAGTTATTTTCTAAAGCTTCAGGTATGTCCACAAACAATTCCATCATTTCTGAATTGTTTTTAAAATAATGCTGATTACTTAATCTTATTCTTGATTTTTCATTCACATAAGTTTTATTGCCAATACAAATCAATGCATCATGAGCTTCATGCATATCTTTGTCTAAATAAAAAACTTCATTTGTTGCAATTATTGGAACTTCAAGTTCTAGAGATTTTTGTAAATTAAATTTCTCAAAACCTAACTCGTTTTGATCATTATGACGTTGAATTTCTATATAAAATCGGTCACCAAAATTTGATTTAAGTTCTTTATATAATTCATGAATTTCACTAAATTTTCCTTTATTAAATAATTGACCAAATAATCCAAAAACTGTTCCAGAGAAAATAGCAACACCAGTGTTATCTTCTAGTAACTCATTAAAATCAACGTGAGGATCAGAAAGCTCATCATTCTCAAGAAATGACGCAGATGATAACTTAATAATTCTTTTATAACCTTCCGCATTTAATGAGAACAAAGGTAGTAATCCAGTGGTATCACCAAATTTAAAATTAATTTGAGTTCCAATAATTGGCTGCGTTCCAACCTTAGATATTTTTTCAGCAAATTCTAAAGCTCCACATAGATTTGTAGTATCACAAAGTGCTAAAGATTTTATTTTATTTGATTTTGAGAAATCTTGTAAATCATCAATTTTTATAGCACCTTCACAAATTGAGTATTGCGAATGTATTTTTAGATGGTTATAATTTTGGTTAGAAGACTTAGACATTAATAGTTTTTACACTACCATTTTTCATCTCCAAAAGGCAATCTGCCTTATTAGCAAAAAATCTATTATGGGTTGCAAATATAATAAGTCTGTTGGTTTTTTTTTGATTATTTAAAAGTTGAAATATTTCTTTAGCAGTATTTAAATCTAAACTGCCTGTAGGTTCATCGGCAAGAATTATTTCAGGATCATTAATAATTGCTCTAGCAATTGCTACACGTTGACATTCTCCACCAGATAATTGTGAGGGAAAATGATTTAATCTGTTTGATAAACCAATTTTTCTTAACAAATCTTTTGCTTTTAAAGTGGCTGCATCTTTATCATTATTTATAGATAAGTTTGCTAAATAAACATTTTCTAAGGCTGTAAAATCAGAAAGTAAATTATTTTGCTGATAAATAATACCAATATTTTTAGCTCTAAAAAAATCATTTTTTTTATTGTTTGTGAAATTAACTAAATCGTCATTAAATTTAATAGATCCAAGAGTAGGTCTATCTATTAGAGATATTAAATTAAGTAATGTTGATTTTCCAGATCCTGATGGACCCATTAATGCATATATTTTTCCTTTATCAAAATTGTAAGACAGATTTTTTAAAACTTTAATTTTCTTTTCAATATTAAAATGCTTAGAAATATTTTTTAATTTTAAAAAATTATTCATATTTTAATGCTTGGATTGGATCTAAATTTGCAGCTTTAAATGCTGGAAATATCGAAACAATAATTGTTATTAATATTGAACAGATTGATATCAATAAGATTGAGGAAGGATTAATTTCTGAAGGCATAGTGCTTAAAAAATAAATTTCCTCAGGAAACAAACTGATATTAAAAGTTGAACTTAAAAATTGTCTAAAATTTTCTATATATAACGAAAATGTTACACCTAAAAAAATTCCAAAAATAGTTGCTGAAGAACCAATTATTATACCAATTAAAAAAAAAATTTTAATAATTGATTTATTTAAAACACCAATTGATTTTAAAATTGCAATATCTCTTGTTTTATTCTTAACTAAAATTGTTAATCCAGATATAATATTGAATGCAGCAACAATAATTATTAAAGACAATATTATAAACATTACGTTTCTTTCGACCTTTAATGCTGAAAATAAAGAACTATTCATATCTGCCCATGTATAAATAAATTCTTGATCAAAAATTTTTTGAACTATTTGTTTTTGTGACTCAATATTTTTGGGATCTTTTAAATAAATTTCTAAGTTTCTATCTTTTTTTTCAAAACCAAAAAAATCATCTAAAGTATCTAAATTAATAAGAGCTATATTGTTATCAAAATCTGCTAATCCACTATTAAAAACTGAAGTTATTTCAAAAGTTTTTTGTTTTGGCATGCTTCCAATGATTGTTTCAACTCCTGATGGTGACATAAGAGTAATTTTATCTCCTATTTTAAGATCAAAACTAAAACTTAGTTCACTACCAATAGATATAGAGTTTTCATTTAATTTTGATTTATCACCTTTAAATTTATCATTTTTAATTATTGTTAAATTAGAAAATTCTTTAGTTTGATATCCTCTTAAAACTATTCCTTTTGAAGTATTGTTTTTTAAGATAATAGCCTCACCTGAGTTACTAAAAATCAGATCTTTAGTAATAAGTTTTAAATTATTATCATTTAATTTGTTACGATCAATTCCATTATTATCATAAGATTTTACAGTTATATGTGAATTAAACCCTACTATTTTATTTACTAATTCTGTCCTAAATCCATTCATAACAGACATAACAATTATTAGGACTGCAACACCAAGGCTAATTCCTATAAAGGAAAAAATAGATATAACGTTTAAAAAACCATCTTTTTTTCTAGCTTTTAAAAATCTAAAAGTAATTTCTTTTTCTAACGTAGAAATCAATTTGAAACTTTTTGTTTTGTTATAATTTCTATTATTTTATTTAAACTTAAATTCTGGGTTTCACCACCTGTTTCTTTAAACTCTAAAAGATCACCCTCAGATTTTTTTCCAATAACAATTTGATATGGAGCTCCAATTAAATTCATCTTTTTAATTTTTGATGAATAGTTTTCATCAGTATCGTCAATGATTGCTTCAATATTATTTTTTATTAATTCAGAATTAATATTGTTAGCTTTTTCAAGAGCAGAAGCATCATTTTTATTTATCATAGGAACTAGTGCAATGTCATAAGGAGCAACAGACAATGGCCATTTCATGATTTCATTTTTATCATCATATTTAGCCTCTATAATAGCCCCTACCAATCTTGATACACCAATTCCATAAGAACCCATTTTAACAAAATCCTTTTTACCTCCGGGAAGGTCAACAGCAGCACTCATTGCTTTTGAATATTTATCACCAAAATAAAATATATGACCTACTTCAATACCTTTTGTTATTAATCTATTTTTTTCTAAAACCATTTTTTCAAATTCATCTTTGTTAAATTTTTCATCAGTCACTGAATAAAATTGTTCGTATTTTTTACGCATTTGTTCTAACGAAGATTTTTCTAAATTAGTACCTTCGCTAGTTAATTCAAAAATTCGTTTATCAGTAAAAATTTTACTTTCACCTGTATCAGCCAAAATTATAAATTCATGTGATAAATTTCCTCCTATAGGACCTGTGTCAGCAGCCATAGGAATGGCTGTTAATGATAATCTTTTAAAAGTTCTTAAATAAGATAAGAAAAATTTATTGTAAGAGTAAAATGCATCTTCATCTGTTACATCAAATGAATAAGCGTCTTTCATATAAAATTCCCTACCTCTCATAATTCCAAATCGAGGTCTGATCTCATCTCTAAATTTCCATTGTATGTGGTACAAAAGCTGAGGTAGCGATTTATAAGACTTAAATGAAGATCTAAAAATCTCAGTTACTTGCTCTTCGTTAGTTGGTCCATAAAGCATTTCTCTATTCTGGCGATCTGTAACTCTTAACATTTCTTCTCCATAATCATCGTATCGCCCACTTTCTTTCCAAATTTCACTCGATTGAATTGTTGGCATCAAAATCTCTTGCGCACCGATTTTATTTTGTTCTTGTCTTACAATGGCTTCTATCTTCTTCATCACTTTAAATCCAAGTGGAAGCCAAGAGTAAATACCAGCTGAAGCTTGTTTAATCATTCCTACTCTCAACATTAATTGATGAGATTTGATTTTGGCCTCAGATGGATTATTTTTTAATATTGGAATAAAAGATTTTGATAAAAGCATCTTAATTAATAATATTTCTTAAATTTAAATATTCAAATTTAATTAATAAATAAATTATAATAAAAATTATACTTGTAATTCCAGTGCAATATATGAATTTTTTCAGCATTTTAGGATTTTCTGGCGACCCAAGGTCTTCACCTTCAATTTTAACTGTTTTTAATCTATTTACATCTATTGGTAATATAGCGAAAAATATAATCCACCATATAATTATGTAGATTATAGCTAAACCTGTAATACTCATTAAATTCTTACTAAATTAATATTAGTAAAAGGTTTTTTTCCAGTTTTTTCTTTTGAAAATTTTCTACAAGCAATTTTAAGAGCATCAATTAAATTATGTTCTTGTTGTTTGCTTCCCAATCTAAAGGTTCTGGTAATTTCTTCGATCGCATCTTCTAAGCCATAAATAAATTCTTCAGTATCCTCAACTGGAATGCCTCTAAAAGTTAAAACTGGTCTTTTATGTATGTTACCTTTTGGAGTAATTAATATGGTTGCCTCGATATATCCATTTACACTTAAATTTTTTCTATCTTTAATTGATTGAGCATCCTCCGCTACACTTATGTTTCCATCAACATAAAGCCTACCGCTAGGCGCTTTATCATACACCTCTGGTTTTCCGGGATATAGCTTAACAATATCACCATTTTCTACTTGAACAGGGTTCGGTACATTCATTTCTTTTGCAAACTTCATGTGCTCAATCATGTGCCTATGTTCACCATGAACAGGAATAGCGCATTGTGGTTTTACCCATTCATACATTTCTCTTAGATCGTCTCTATTTGGGTGACCTGAAACGTGAACAAATTCATTTTCTTCAGATATAACTTCAATACCATCTTTAACTAATTGATTTTGTAAATTGTATAATTTTTTTTCGTTACCAGGAATAATTTTAGATGAAAATATAACAGTATCATCTTTTTCAATAAATACATCTGGATGAGTATATTTGGCAATTCTCATCAATGCTGCCATGGGTTCACCTTGACTACCTGTACAAAGATAAACTATCTTTTCTCTTGAAATGTTTTTCGCCTCCCGTGGATCAATTGGTTCAATAACATCTTTTAAATAGCCACATTGTCTGGCTGCTTTAAATATTCTGTGCATTGATCTTCCAACTAGAGATATTTGCCTGCCAGTTTTTTCTGCACAATAAAAAGCTGTTTCTAGTCTAGCAACATTTGAGGCAAAAGAAGCAATAATAATTCTTTTTTTTAAACTACTCATAATATTTAGCATGCTTTTTCTAACATCTAATTCTGAACCTGCTTTACCCAAACTAAAAACATTTGTTGAGTCACATATCATTGCAAGAACACCTTCGTTACCTATTTCCTTCAATCTATTAGAATTGATATTTCCACCAATCAAAGGCTCTGGATCAATTTTCCAATCTCCTGTATGTAAAATTACACCTGCTGGTGTTTCTATTCTTAAACCATTTGGTTCTAAAATTGAGTGAGTTAATGTAATGTATTCTATTTTAAATGGATTTAAATTAATTGTTCCATTTAATTGCACTATTTTTAGATGTCTGGTTATATCAATATGTTTTTCTTTAAATTTTTCTTTAATTAAAACGGCAGTAAATGGAGTTGCAAATATATTACATTCAAGTTGAGGCCAAAGATGAGCTATAGCACCAATATGATCTTCGTGAGCATGAGTTAAAACAATTCCTAAAAGATCTTCCTTCTTATCAACAATAAACCCAGGATCAGGATATATTAAATCAATGCCTGGAAGTGTGTCATCAGCAAAGGTAACACCTATATCAACCATAATCCATTTGTGTTCTCCTGGTTTGCCATAGGCAAACAAATTCATATTCATGCCTATTTCACCAGATCCACCTAGTGGACAAAATAATAATTCATTTTTCATGTTATTTAATTAATTTTGAAATCTTAATTAGACCGTTAATTGTAATGTCTTTATTGTGATAAACTTTCGTTTTTATTGATTTTTTAAATAAGTCAGAAAATCCTCCAGTAATTATTACTTTAAAAGATTTTCTAGTTTCTTTCTTAATTAAATAAATGATATTGTCAATTAAACCTGCATATCCCCAAAAAAAACCTGATCTGACTGCTGAGATTGTGTCGGTACCTATTACATTTTTAATCTTTTTCAAATCAATTTTAGGAATAAGAGTAGCTTTATCTGACAGTGTATTTAAAGAAAGTTTAACACCAGGCGCAATAATTCCACCAGAATATGTATTTTTTATTAAAACATCAAAAGTAGTAGCCGTTCCAAAATCTAAAATAATAAAGTTATTCTGACTATTTGTTAAACTAATTGCATTCGTTAATCTGTCAGAACCAACCTGTTTATAATTTGCTTTAATTCTTATTAAAGATTTTAAGTTTAAATTTTTTACTTCAAAACATTTAATTTTTGTTTTTTTAGATAAAAATTTTTTAATTATATTAAATGATTTTGGTACAACGCTACAAAATAGTATTTTATTAATTTTTTTAAAATCAATTTTAAAATTAATGAATAATTTTTCTAATTTAATTTGATTTATATCTTTGGTTATAAAAGTTAATTTTTTTGTAATCTTATTATCGAGTGAGACTAAAAAAATTTTAGTTTCAGTGTTACCTATGTCTCCAAGAATATGCATTGTTTAATTATTTATTTTATACATTTTTAGTAAATTTTTTTCAAAAATTAGTTTTAATTTGTTCTCTATTTCTCTTTTATTAATAGTTTTATTGATTAATTCATACAAACTAGTGGTTGGATAATTTTTAATTTTAGGACTTTTCTTAATATTTATACCAATACCTATAATCAAAAATCTTTTATCAAAAATAGAAATTGTTTCTTGCAATATTCCACATATCTTTTTTTTTTGAATTAATAAATCGTTAGGTTTTTTAAATGTTATATTTTTTTTATAATAGTTTTTTAATAATTCTTTAATTAATAAACAATTAATTTTTGTTAGTCTTGATATAGAGGTTATATTAATATTTTCTAATTCATAAAAAAAACTAATAAATAAATTACCTTTATGTGAAATCCATTTTTTTCCATATTGACCTCTACCCATTGTTTGTGCATCAGATATCACCATCCCATATTTGTAATTTGAATTTTTAATAATTCGAATTGCCGTATTATTTGTGCTTTTAACTTTTTTAAATTTAAATTTTTTAAATTTCATTAAATAATATTAATTCTTGATACTACATTAATCAGTTGGCTTGGGAAAATGAAGTATAAGAGAATTAATATTGTTGAAAAAGTAAGTGAAAATTTTAACCATAAACTGTGGTCATCATCATATTTTTCTTTCTCTTTATCGAAGTATATTATTTTAATAATTCTTAAATAGTAAAATGCCGCAACAACAGTTGATAACAAACCAACAATTGCTAAAAAATACATTGATTGTTCTATAACAGCTTTAAAAATATAAAATTTTGCAAAAAAACCAGCTAGTGGAGGAATTCCTGCTAAAGAAAATAATATAACTAGTAAAGATAGAGATAATAAAGGGTGATTTTTTGACAAGCCTGAAAGATCATCAATTTCTTCGTAATATTGATTGTTTCTTTTTAGCATCAATAAGCATGAAAATAGAGCTAAGTTCATAACTACATAAATTGATATGTACACAATTGCGCTTTGAATACCTTCGTTAGACCCTGTTGCTAAGCCTGCTAATGTATATCCTATATGACCAATTGAACTGTAAGCTACAAGCCTTTTTATATTTGTTTGACCAATAGCTGCTATTGCACCAAAAAACATAGAAGCTATAGATAAAAATATTATAATTATTTGCCATTGATCAATTAAATTTAAAAAGGGTACATACAAAAACCTAATAAATACTGTTAAAGCAGCAATTTTAGGTACCATCGCAAAGAATAAAGTAACAGATGTTGGTGAACCTTCATAAACATCAGGGGCCCACATATGAAAAGGTACCGCTGAAATTTTGAATGCAAGTCCAACTAAGATAAATACAATACCAAAAGTTAACACATATTCGTTTGAATTTAGTTGATTTGAAATTACATTAAAGTTTGTTGAGCCTGAAAATCCATAAATTAATGAGCAACCATATAGAAGTAAACCTGATGATAAGGCGCTTAAAACAAAATATTTCAAGCCTGCCTCTGATGATTTTAATTGATCTCTATTAAAAGTAGCTAACACATAAAGAGCTAAAGATTGAAGCTCAAGACCCATGTAAAATACCATTAAGTCATTTGAGCTAATCATTACCATCATACCCAAAACCGAACTTAATATTAGAACCGGATACTCAATCTTATAAATTTTAAATGTTTTAAGGTATGAAGATGAAATTACTAAAACTAAAAAAGCCCCAAGTAGTGTAATAATTTTCATTAGTGAAGACATGTAATCAATGACTACACTATTGTTAAACAAAGTTATTCGATCGATACTAAAGGTTTCATTAAGAGTAATTATTGCAGTTATTAAAAGAACTATAAATGAGATATTAAAAGTAAGTTTTGAACTATCTTTTTTAAAAACACCTAAAACTAATAAAAACATAATTGAAAGCGAAATAAATATTTCAGGTAGTACTAAATTTAAGTTTTCCATTTTATTTATTAATTAAATTTGAATTATACATATTAATTAAATCACTAACCGAAACTTCAATTGTGTTTATCAATGGGTCAGGATAAAAACCAAAAAATAATGTTGGTATAGCTAAACATGCTAAAATAAAATACTCAGATTTATTTAGATCTATCATTGATTTAAGATCCTCATTGATTAATTTTCCAAAAACAACTCTTTTGTATAACCATAACATATAAGCAGCCCCAAGAATTACACCTAAACTAGCTAAGACAGCGACTAAAAAATTATCCTTAAACACCCCCATTAAAATCAAAAACTCTCCAACAAAACCACTTGTTCCAGGTAAACCAAGCGCAGCAAGAGTAAATAACATGAACAAAATTGAGTATTTTGGAATGATAGACACTATTCCACCATACGAGCTAATCAATCTTGAATGCATTCTATCATAAACAACTCCAACACATAAAAATAAAGCAGCAGATACTAAGCCATGACTGATCATTTGAATGATACTTCCTTCTATACCTTGTTGTTGAATAGTAAATATTCCTAAAGTTACAAAACCCATATGGGCTACAGAGGAGTATGCAATAAGTTTTTTCATGTCTTCTTGCATTAAAGCTATTAAAGATGTGAGAATTATTGCAATTACACTTAAAGTATAAATTAAAGGTGTAAAAATTTCCGATGCAACAGGAAAAAGACCTAATGAAAATCTTATAAATCCATATCCAGCCATTTTTAGTAAAATCGCTGCTAACAAAACTGATCCAGCGGTAGGAGCCTCTACGTGTGCATCTGGCAGCCAAGTGTGCACAGGCCACATAGGTGTTTTTACAGCAAATGAGCTAAAAAATGCTAGCCATAATAAATTTTGATATTTTGAATCTATACCAAGTTCATAAAGTTTAATTACATCTGTAGTGCCTGAAATCCAATAAATTGAAATAATAGCAACCAACATTAATACAGAGCCAAGAAGTGTATATAAAAAGAATTTAAAAGCTGAATATACTCTTTTTGGACCACCCCAAATACCAATGATTAAAAACATTGGAATTAAACCTGCTTCAAAAAATAAATAAAAAACAACTAGATCAAGAGCACAAAAAACTCCAATCATGAAGCTTTCCATAATCAGTATTGCAATTAAAAAATCTCTTAATTTAGTTTTGATCGAACTGTTTACCGATATGATACATAAAGGTGTAATAAATGTGGTTAAGATAATAAATAAGATTGAAATTCCATCTACACCAACTTTATAATTTATAAAATTCTCAATCCAAATTCTTTCTTCTATAAATTGAAAGTTAGATGAAGACTGATCAAAAGAGACCCATAGATAAATAGAAATTACAAAATTAACCACTGATGTAAATAAAGCAACATATTTAACAGTTGAGTTGTTACCTTCTTTATCTTTGGTAAAAAATAAAAAAAGTGCACCAACAGTTGGTAATAAAATCAAAGATGAAAGAATTGGAAAGTTCATTATTTAACAATCAAAAAGGTTAATAAAGCTGAAAAGCCCAAAAGCATTACAAAGGCATATTGATATATGAAGCCACTTTGAAATTTGTTTGCCTTTATTGAACATTTTTTTATAAAAGATGAGATGCCGTCTGGTCCAAAACCATCAATTAATTTTCCATCACAAAATTTCCAGAAAAATAAACCTAATTTTTTTGATGGATTGATAAAAATGACTTCGTATAATTCATCAAAATACCATTTATTAATTAAAAACTTATATAAGGGCTTATTCATATTTGCTATTTGATTTGGTAATTCTTTGTTTTTAACAAATAAGTAATAAGCTATTGGAATTGACAGTAACACCAAACAAGGTGTCATCAACAAAAACCAGGTTGGAGGATGCTCTAAGCTTAATGGTTCTAAAAATTTAATCGACTCAGCCCAGAAATGATTTTCTCCACCATGACCAACAAATAAGTCTTTGAATAAAAAACCTGCAAATATAGCTCCAATAGATAATATCACTAAAGGTATCAACATTATTAAAGGGGACTCATGCGTTTCCTCAATACTTACTTTTTTATTATTATAATTTCCGTGAAATGTTTTAAAAATTAATCTCCATGAATATATTGAAGTTAAAAATGCTGTAAAAATTCCAATTCCTGCAGCATAATATCCAGTAGTATTTCCCTTCAAGTATGCAAACTCGATAATGGCATCTTTTGAATAAAAACCTGATAGAAATGGAAAACCTGTAAGAGCAAGTGTTCCAATAATCATTAAAGCGTATGTGTAAGGTAGTTTCTTCCAGACACCTCCCATATTATTGATATCTTGTTCATCTTTAAATGCATGTATTACAGAACCTGAGCCTAAAAATAGTAAAGCTTTAAAAAATGCATGAGTAAATAAATGAAACATCGCAACGTTATAAGCGCCTACCCCGGCTGCAAAAAACATATAACCTAGTTGACTACAAGTTGAGTAAGCAATAATTTTTTTTATATCGGTTTGAACTAATGCAACTGTGGCTGCAAAAAAAGCAGTCGTCATTCCAACAATTGTTATCAAGTTCAATATTAATGGTGAATATTCATAAATTGGTGAACATCTTACAACCAGAAAAACTCCCGCTGTAACCATTGTTGCAGCATGAATTAATGCAGAAACGGGTGTTGGACCCTCCATTGCATCAGGTAGCCATGTATGAAGTAAAATTTGTGCTGATTTACCCATCGCCCCAATAAATAAAAGCAAACAAATCAAGTCTATTGCTTTAATTTCAAAACCTAAAAAAGATAAATTTTTATCGATAACAGTTGGAATTTGTTGAAAAACTTCTGAATAATTGACTGTTCCAAATAAATAAAAAATTAAAAATATTCCAAGAGCAAAGCCAAAGTCTCCCACTCTATTAACCACAAAAGCTTTAATTGCTGCAGCATTTGCACTTTCTTTTTTAAACCAAAAACCAATTAAAAAATATGAACATAAACCAACTCCTTCCCAACCAAAAAATAATTGAATAAAATTATCTGAAGTGACCAACATCAACATTGCAAATGTAAACAATGAGAGATAAGCCATAAATCTTGGTTTATGTGGATCATGAGACATATAACCAATTGAATAAATATGAACTAAAGATGAAACAGAAGTAACAACGACTAACATTACTGCTGACAATGGGTCAATCAACATGGACCAGTTAACATTTAGCGATCCTGAATTTATCCAAGTTGCTATAACAATATTTTCTTCATATTGATTAACTATAACTTGATATAAAACAAAAATTGATAAAAACGCAGATATTGAAACGAAAACACTAGTAATAATTTCAGAGTTTCGATCACCTATATATCTTCCAAAAAAACCAGAAATAATCGAAGCAATTAGAGGAAGAAATAAAATAGAAATTTCCATAATTATCCTTTCAACTTATCTATTTCTTCAACACGAATTGTTCCCGAATTTCGATAGTACACTACAATTATTGCCAGTCCAATTGCAGCTTCTGCGGCTGCCACTGTTAAAATAAATAAAGTAAACACTTGTCCAGCAAGGTCACCTAAGAAAATTGAAAACGCCACTAAATTTATATTAACAGCAAGCAATATCAACTCTATGCTCATTAATATAACGATAATATTTTTTCTGTTTAAAAAAATACCAATAATACCAATTGAGAATATAACTGCTCCTAATGTTAAATAATGTCCCAAACCAATCTCAGTCATCGATTTTCACTCCTTTATTGGTTTCAACATCTAAAACCTGAACACCTTCAGATCTTTCTCTTGAAATTTGTTTTAAGTAACTTTGCTTTTTAACTCCTTCTCTTTTTCTAAAAGTTAAAACAATAGCGCCAATCATTGCTACTAATAAAATCATTCCACTTAATTGAAATACATGAATATAGTCAGTGTATAAAATTTGTCCAAGCGCATGAGTATTACTCACATTAAAGGTATTAAATGAATTATTTATATCAAATAAATCAGGCTTATATTTCCAACCACCAATAACAATTATTAATTCAAAAAATATGATCGTACTAATGATCAAACCTACTGGAATGTGTCCTGAGCTTTCTTGTGAGGCAAACCACTGGTTTTTTTGTTGAGCAACATTTAACATCATCACTACAAATAAAAATAACACTGCTACAGCACCTACATAAACAATTAACATTATCATTCCTAAGAATTCAGCACCTATCATTATAAAAAGACAAGAGATACTTATAAAATCTAAGATAAGAAAAAAAACAGAATGGACAGTATTTTTAGAGACTGTAACCATAATTGCTGAAATTACAGCTATAATTGAAAAAGTGTAAAAGAAAATTGAATGAGCAATCATAGAATTATCTGTATGGGTTATCAGCTTTAATATTGGCTGCCAAAACATTCTCCCATCTATCTCCATTATCTAAGAGTTTCTCTTTAGTATAATAAAGTTCTTCTCTTGTTTCTGTAGAAAATTCAAAATTTGGACCTTGAACAATTGCATCGACTGGACAAGACTCTTCACATAAACCACAATAAATACATTTCATCATATCAATGTCATATCTTGTAGTTTTTCGGCTTCCATCATCTCTAGCAGCTGACTCTATTGTTATAGCTTGAGCAGGACACACAGCTTCACATAATTTACAAGCAATACATCTTTCTTCACCATTAGGATACCTTCTTAACGCATGTTCTCCTCTAAAACGTGGACTTATTTTACCTTTTTCAAATGGGTAATTAATAGTTTTCTTTGGTTTGAAAAGTTCTTTAATTGCAATAAATAAACCTCCAACAAAGTCTGTCATAAATATTGTTTTAAAAAATCTTGAAATTTTCATAATTAATTTGTTGGTAGTAAATTGAAGTAAAATAAATAACTAGCAGTCAGCACAACCCAAGTTAAAGATAAAGGTAAGAAAACTTTCCACCCAAGTCTCATTAATTGGTCATATCTATATCTAGGAACAATAGCTTTAACCAAAGCAAATAGGACAAATAACAATAAAATTTTTAATATAAGCCAAATCGCTCCAGGTACCAATGTAAATGGATAAATTTCTATTGGGGACATCCAGCCACCTAAAAACAAAATGGCACCCATAGCACACATTAATAAAATATTAGCATATTCACCTAGCCAAAACATTGCATACATCATTCCAGAATATTCTGTTTGATAACCAGCAACTAATTCTGCTTCTGCTTCTGGTAAATCAAAGGGAGGTCTATTTGTTTCAGCTAGAGCTGAAATAAAAAAAATAACAAACATGGGAAATAATGGAATAACGAACCATAAATTTTTTTGAGCTTCAACAATATCATTTAAATTTAATGACCCCACGCATAATAGAACGTTAATGATTATAACACCTATAGAAACTTCATAAGAAACCATTTGTGCAGCAGATCTTATAGCTCCAAGAAATGGATATTTGGAATTTGATGCCCAACCACCCATTATAATGCCGTAAACACCTAAAGAAGAAACTGCAAATAAATATAAAATACCCACGTTAATATCTGCTAAAACTTGTGTTGCGCTAAATGGTATTACAGCCCAAGCAACTAAAGCTAGGGTCATAGTAACAATTGGTGCTAAAATAAAAATTACTTTATTTGAGCTAGACGGAATAATAATTTCTTTAAATATATATTTTAAGGCATCTGCTAACGATTGAAGTAAACCAAATGGTCCAACTACATTTGGACCTTGTCTTTTTTGTACGAAAGCCCAAATTCTTCTATCAAGCCAGACTATCATTGCAACAGACACCAGAACAGGAACTAACAAAAAGAGTATTTTGTAAATTTCTTGAAAAACAATATTTAAATATTCCATGCTAACCCTCTGTGCCTGTGGATTTATAATTTAATTTTGAATTGTTGCATTCAACCATAGTTTTTGAAGATCGAGCTATAACGTTTGAAAAATAATAATCTTTTACATCAATTTTTAGAGTTTCATTTGTGAATTTATTTTCATCAAATTCAGTATTGTTAACATCTGTGTTCTTTTGTTTTTCTTTTTGTAAATTGAGATAATTAAACATGCTGCTTTCTAATTCATCTTTATCATTAAATAATTTTCTATTATTCATTAACTCAGCAAGTTCATTAATAATTTGCCAATCTTCTTTTGCATCTCCTGGGGGATATGAAGCCTTATAAGCTTTTTGAAGCTTGCCTTCTAAATTTGTAAAATATCCATCTTGCTCAGTGTATGCAGAGCCAGGTAAAATAATATCAGCTATTTCAGCTCCTTTATCACCATGACTACCTTGATAAATAATAAATTCATTTTTCTTATCGAAGTTTAAATTGTCTTGTCCTACTAAATAAACAACATCAAATTTGTGATTTTGTAAATCTCCCAATAGATTATTATCTTCATTTACCAACCCAAGATCATAGCTACCAACAGTTGATGCATCACAAGACAAAATATTAAAAGGGTTCCAATCCTCACTAATTTTTTCATTTTTGATAAGGAAATCTTTAATTTTGTTAAAGAAATACTTCGATGAATTTAAGTTAAGTAATGACTCACCTAATATTACCATTGGTTTATTTGCACTTATAATTTGTTTAGATAGATCATGTTTTCCGTCAAAAATATCTTTCAATGTTTGAGTTTTTCCATCTAAACTTTCATAAGGAAAAGTTAAGTCCCCTAAATTATTTAATGAAACAATTTTAGTATTATTGTTTAAATAAGATTTTCTAATTCTTGCATTTAATATTGTTGCTTCATATCTTGGATTTGTGCCAATTAAAAAAATAAAATCAGATTCCTCTATGCCATTTATTGTTGAATTAAATAAATAATTTTCTCTTTTGTTTGTATCTACAAATCGATTATCTGATCTAGATTCATAATTTTGTGTGTCAAGAGTACGATCAAAAAACTCTTTAAAAATATATCCTGTCTCCATGTTAGATAAATCACCTACAAAACCACAAACTTTTTCTTTTGTAGTATTTTCAATTTTTGATTTAATAATTTTGTAAACCTCGTCCCAAGAAGCTTTTTCAAACTTACCATTATATTTTATGAAAGGTGTATCTAATCTTTGACTTAATAAGCCATCACAAGCATATCTTGTTTTATCAGAAATCCATTCTTCATTGATATCTTCGTTTATAATTGGCAACACCCTTTTTACTTCCCAATCATAAGTATCAACTCTTATATTTGATCCAATTGCATCCATAACATCTATGGACTCAGTCTTTTTAAGTTCCCAAGGTCTTGCTTCAAACACATAAGGTTTTGATGTTAGGGCTCCAACTGGACATAAATCTACTACATTAGCTGAAAGTTCAGATTGCATTGATTGCTCTAGATATGTTGTGATTTGCATATCCTCTCCTCTACCAATAGCACCAATTTCTGGCACGCCAGCTATTTCTGTTGCAAATCTTACACAACGCGTACAATGAATACATCTTGTCATTTGAGTTTTAATTAAAGGACCCATATTTTTTTCAGGAACTGATCTTTTGTTTTCTTTGAATCTTGATTTATCTACCCCATAAAACATAGATTGATCTTGAAGATCACATTCTCCAC
>Ga0233427_10001658_pt1 | contig 23035 bp, 28 predicted proteins | sample SI_118_April2016_5_FD_179885 | JGI IMG/M metagenome (GOLD analysis project Ga0233427, IMG submission 179885) | Seawater microbial communities from Saanich Inlet, British Columbia, Canada - SI_118_April2016_100_MG | ecosystem: Environmental > Aquatic > Marine > Inlet | place: Canada: British...
TTTTTTTTTTTAATAATACTGCTAACGGAAGTCCTACATATCCAAGTCCAATTACTGCCGCAGAATATTTCATAATTAATTTAGTCTTTTGAATCCCGTATGACACACATCAGTTTCTAGTTCGTTATCTATATTAAGCTCCTTATTCTCAAATTTTGCTATTTTCTTAAAAATTTCATCTAACCTATTAAAATAATAATCTAAAACTTTTTTGTTATGTTTTGTACAAACAAATATTGCATTTGCAGCTAGAATATTTGATTTTAACATTTCTTGAGTGATAAAAGTTTTATATTTAATCCAATCATCAGATAAAATTGCAAAACTTGATAAAGCTGGCAATCCAGCTACTTGTAGATCTATTTTATTTCTTTTCGCTAAATCTACCCAGTTTTTTCTAATAGAATTTCCAATTTTAGTTATTATATCCCATGATTTAATTTTCTCCATTTCCTCTAAGGTTTTTAAAGCTGCAGCAGGACCAATTCTTTCAGTCCAAAAAGTACTGCTTATAAAGCTATTTTGTGCTGCATCCATAACACTACTTTTCCCGATTATTGCTGTAATAGCATATCCATTTCCTAAAGCTTTTCCAAACCATGCTATATCAGGTTCCACACCATAAATTTTATGTAAGCCTCCAAAAGTTTGTCTAAAACCTGAAGTGCATTCATCAAAAATTAACACAATATTTTTTTGGTTACAAAGCTTTCTTATTTTTTGTAAAAAATTATTTTTGGGCGGAAAATTTCTTTGTACTTCCATTTTTATAGCTGCCAAATTATTCTCATCAGCAATTTTTTTTATCTGTTCAAAATTATTATAGTCAAATGGAATGGACGTGTTTTTTAATTCTTTTGGAACTCCGTTAGGACTTAAGCCAGTCATCAAATGACTACTTAAATTATTCTTATCTTTAATATTTGCAGATAAATACCAGTCGTGCCACCCATGATAACCACAAAATGCAACTTTTGATCTACCTGTAGCGGCTCTAGCAATACGAATTGCAGCTGCACTTGCTTCTCCACCAGTTCTAAAAAGTCTCACTTTTTCTGCCCAAGGGTGAATCTCTAAAAGTTTTTCACTTAAAAATACTTCCTCAGGACAATTAAGAGTCGATAAATTACCATTTTTAATGACTTTTTTAACAGCTGAGTCAACAGCATTATGTCCATAGCCTAAAGTGTTTGTTCCAACGCCCATCAATGAAATATCTAGATATTTTCTTGAATCTAAATCCCAAACGTTGCAACCTTTTGATTTGCTAAAGTAGGCTGGCCATTTACCTGGTTGAAAAAGTTCAGGCCTTTTTGACAACAGCATATTTCCTCCTGGAATAATCTGTTTTGCTCTTTTCCATAATTTAAGAGTCTTTGACATTCTGGCTCCCTCATTTCTTATAATTTGAATATTTTTATTAAATTTTTTTTTATTTGATTCTGTCAATTTTAATATTTGTTTCCAAGAAAAATATTTAGATGGATTAAAATGATTTAAAATTAATTTTATAACTTGAAAATCTTCTTCTTGATCTAGAGACCATCTTATATAAGAATAATCTTTATCACTTTTATAATTTATTCTTTTAAATTTTTGCGAATGTCTCATTAAAGATGTCACATGTTCTTTGTCATATTTATTTTTTGCTAATTTATATGTTTTATTTAAACAATCTTTAGAAAATACTTCAATATCCAGACCATCAGGAAAAGTAACGGGTTGACAATTTGATGCATAGTCAACTTTATTTTTTTCAAAAATATCTATTACTTTATCAACCAGCTGATGATCAATTAAAATACTATCTCCAGTAATTCTTACAATAATATCTGCATTAAATTTTTTACTTGTTTCAAAATATCTTTTTAGAACATTATTTTCAGAACCTGAAAAAAAATCAATTTTTTTATCTTTGCAGAGGTTTATTAATTTTGAATTAACACGATTTCTTGATGTGGCAATCACTACATTGTCTATTTTTTTTGATAAGATCAATCTATTGTAAAGTATCTCAATTGCGGGAATACCTGCAAATTTTTTCATGATTTTATTAGGAAGTCTATAAGAATTGCACCTAGCTTGAACAATAGCTACTATTCTTTTATTCCTCTTTTTATATTTTGCCATGTAGAAGGGTTTATTAAATTAATCTCTTTATTTGAATTTAAGTTTTTAACATTTAATTTTAAAATTCCACTTGTATTTACCAATTGTTTAAGTTGATTAAAATTATCAGATCCAACAACCACCTTGTCAATAAAAGGATTTGATAAAACATACCTTAAGCATATTTCATACTTTTTTAGACCTAGTTTTTTTGACAACAAATCTAAATTTTTAAATTTTTTAATCCATTTTGTGAATGCTTTTGGTATTTTATTATATTTCATCAAAAGCAAACCTTGTAAAAATACTGATCTTGAATAAATCTCAATGTTAAGTTTTTCTAATTTCTCTAAGATTTTTGTCTTCACGGGTCTTTGATCAAAAACATTGAAAGGTAGCATAATAATATCCATTTTCTTATATTTTGAGATTATTATTCTTATTTCATTAATAGTATAAGTGGATGCACCAATTTTTTTAACAAGACCTCTCTTTTGTGCTTCAACAAGTCCTTCATAGATTTCATGGCCTTTTTTGTCATATAGATAATTAGTATTATGTACAAAAACAGCATAGAAAGACTTTAATTTTAAAATCTTTAAAGATTTAGTAATACTTTCAATAACCCATTTTTTTCTATCTTTGCCTGGTTCTGTAACAGGTAATTTTGAAATAGTTGTGTATTCATCGATACCAACTTTTGCTAAACGTTTTTCACCATCAAGATAAGATACAGCAGTATCAATAGTTCTAACTCCTTTTGATAAAGTATAATCTTTAATCTTTTTAATATCGGTCATTTTTACGATACCTGTCTTATTAGCTATCCCGTAATGAGAACCAAATTGTGCTGTACCAATGCATAGTTTGCTAGCAAAATAATCTCTTACCATTTTTTGACTATCTTTTTTAACAAAAACAAATCCTGATTTAAGAAATGCTTTAATGGCATTTGTATTTTTTTTATCCACACCTAAAAAAATTTTTGTAATTTTATACTCTTTAAATAAATATTTAGAAATAGATTGTATGATTTCTTGAGCCACGCCTTTATTCCATTGGTTTTTATCACCAATCATAATTCCTAAAAAAGCTGAAGATTTTTCTTTATTTATATCGTGTATTCTTAAATTTCCTATGTGTTTAGAATTTTTATCTAAGATCCTTAAAAATAAGGAATTTTTTTTAAAAAAATTATTAGAAATAAATTCTTTCAATTCTTCTAAATTCTTAAAAGTGGAATTTGATAAATACTTGCTAATTTGTTTATCCTTTAACCAGTTTAAATAATTGTTTTTAACATCTGATATTTTAAAATTTTGAAGTGTATAGTTTTTGGATTGTAATATTTTAAATTTCATTTAATTATTTTAGTAATTGAATAATACCATCATCTAAACTTATTTTTGGCATATATCCAGTATCTTTTTTTATTTTTTTCAGGTCAGGGTACCTTTTAAAAATTTCTCTTTCTTTAGGCCTGTCACTTTTATCAAACTTTATCTTTACTATTTTGACATCACTATTAGACAAATCTTTAACACGTTTAGCTAAGTTGTACATTGATATGGGCTCGTCATTATTACCAATATTATAAACCGTATTTTTTTTTCCTTTTATTAGAGTTAAAAATAAACCTCTCGCTGCATCTTTTACATTACAAAATGCCCTTACTTGAGTACCATCACCATATACACTTAAATTTTTTGAATTTGAAACTTGATTTATAAATTTTGATATAACGAAATTTGTTTTTTGCCCAGAACCATAAACATTAAAAAACCTTACGCTATTGTAATTGAAATTATATTTTTTTGCGTATGATTTAACATAAAATTCTGAGGTTATTTTGCTTAAAGCATAAATAGACTTTATCTTATATTCAAAATTTTCTTTAATCGGAAATTTATCTTGATCTCCATAAACTTCTGACGATGATGAAAAGATAAATTTTTTTATTTTATTTTTTAATATAACGTTCAAGATAGATTTTGTTCCGAGTATATTTGTATCAAGACACTCTAGCGGATTTTTTTCTGTATTAAGTACTCCTAAATATGCAGCCAAGTGTATTACACAATCAACATCAGAAAAAAAAGTTGATAATTTTTTTTCATCAAATAAATTAATTTTCTTAAATTGAAAATTTTTATTTTTTAATAAAAAATTTTTTGGCTTTGCTAAATCACAAGATTTAACTTTATATTTTTTTTCTAAAAGTAAACTGATTATTTGATGACCTATAAAGCCAGAACCTCCAGTAATACCTATCTTTTTCATGAAAATCTGTTATTAAATTTAAAACTACATGTCTTTTAACTATAATTTTTTAAAAAGAAAGCTTTTTTATAAAGATTTTTCCATTGAAAATCTCAAAGAAGCAGACGTAGAAAAATTAAGAATTTGGAGAAATGCACAAAGAAAAGTATTAAGACAAAATAAAATTTTATCAAAATTAGAACAGAAAAATTACTTCAATAAATACATATCGAAACAAACTAAGAAAAAATTTCCAGAAGTAATATTATTTGCTTTTAAAAATAAAGGTGAACTTATTGGTTATGGAGGATTTGTTTATATTTCATGGGAGAATAAAAGAGCTGAATTATCATACTTACTTAAAACAGATTTTACCTTAAGTAATAAGTTGTATAGATTCTACTCAATGAAATACTTTTATCTTGCAAAAAAATTTGCCTTTAAAAAACTAAAGTTTAATAGATTATTTACAGAAACATTTGTTTACAGAAAAAATCAAATAAAAATACTTGAAGATGTTGGATTTAAAAAAGAAGGAATACTTAGGAAACACAACATTAAAAATAAAAAACCAATCAATGTTGTTGTTCATTCAATTGTTATATAAATGAAAGTATGTGTAATTGCAGATATACACGGAAATTATGATGCATTAAAAAAATGCGTTCAAGAAGCTCAAAATTTAAATATAAAAAAATTTTTATGTTTGGGTGATTATGTTGGATATTATTACGAACCTCACAAATGTATTGATTTATTGTTAGATATAAACGCAATCTGCATAAGAGGCAATCATGAAGAAATGTTATTAGATGGTATTAAAAATAAACATAGATTAGAATATTATACATCTAAATATGGCAATGGTATTAAGATTGCATTAAAAAAATTAAAAAAAAAACATTTAGATTTTTTAAAGAAACTGCCAAAAACAAAAAAAATTACTATTAAGAAGAAGAAAATTTTATTATGCCATGGTTCCCCCTGGAAAATTAATGAATATATTTACCCTAATAAATTTGATAAATTTAAAGTTAAACTTAATAAATATAATTTTGATAACATTTTAGTAGGACATACTCATATACAAATGAAAAAAAGAATTGATTCAAAAATTATCTTGAACCCTGGGTCAGTTGGTCAACCAAGAGATGGCGAAGGTTTAGCAAAATGGTTGATTATAGACTTTTCAAAAATGAAATATGAATTTAAAAAGACCTTTTTTGACAAAAAAAAAATTGTTAAACAAATATTAAAATATGATAATACCAAAAAAAATCTTTTAAAATATTTTACAAAATGAAATTTCTAATTACTGGTGCGAATGGAGATATTGCTATATCGATCAGTAGAATTATAAAAGATGAGTTTAAAAATTCTGTTGTAGAAGGAACGGATATAATTAAAGAAGGGCCTGGCGAATATTTATACAAGAAAATATACAAAGTACCTAATCCAAATAACAAAAACTATCTAAGTCAAATAAAGAAGGTGTCAAGAGACCATAATGTAATAATTCCCACTACAGAAAATGAAATTAAATTTTTTTCAAAAAATTATAATAAATTTAAAAAAAAAATAGTCTTAATAAATTCTCAATTTATAATAAATACTTTTTCTTCAAAGGTTAAAACTTACCAATTTTTAAAAAAAAATAAATTTGGTGTGCCTAACTTTTGCTTTAAGTTAAATAATTTAAAAAATTTTAAAAAATCTTTTTTTCTAAAACTGGACACTGGGCATGGTAATAAAAATTATGAGTTTATAAATTCATCAAAAAAATTTAAAGAATTAAACAAATTAGATAAAAGAAAATGGGTTGCACAAGAGTTTTTGGGTAATGAATATCAAGAATATACCTGTGGAATTATTAGATTAAATAATTTTGAGGACGCTATTATTTTGAATCGTAGACTGGATAAAGGTTACACTTATTATGCAGAAGTTGTAGAGAACAATTATTTAAGAAATATTTTATTAAATCTTGCTGAAAAGATAAATCTTGAAGGATCTATAAATGTCCAATTAAAAATAAATAAAAAACGTTATGCAATTTTTGAAATAAATCCAAGATTATCTTCAACAGTTATGATGAGACACAAAATGGGTTTTAAAGATTGTGTATGGTGGATTAATTACAATTTAAGAAAAAAAATACCAAAGTTTAAATTTAAAATAAAAAAAATAAAAATGATAAAATTTTTTAGTGAAAAGTTTATTTAAATCTATAAGGCAACATTAAAAGCATTTTTTAAAAATTTTTTTCTCACTTCTTTTACATCTCTTGAATTATACCAAATTTGAGAATCATCGATAACACTTTCAAAATACTTAGCTGCCTTGATTGGATCGATAAATAATATTTTCACTTTTATGAGATCTTTGAAAATTTTTTTTACTATTGGGTGCATAGAATTATTTTTCATATTAAGCAAAAGAATAGTGGGAGCTCCACTCAACATTTAAAGGGTAAACGTGGTTTCTGGCGAAGTACAAATAATTAATTTGTTTTCTTTTAGGACTTTTTTAAAATTTTCTTTTTTGTTGATTATTTTTAAATGTTTATTTTTTTTTAATAAATCTAATGTTGGGTCAAGATAATATTGTTTATTTGAACTTGGGTGGGCCTTTAAGTAAATTTTGTTTTGTTTGGTTTTTGACAATTTATTAATAAATTTATTCAGAATTAAAAATTCATGAAAATAATTAAAGTTATGTTTGTAAATGACATTTTACTCAAATATTTTGGGTAAAGGGTTGTAATAACAACTGCTTTATCATTTATAGTTTCAGAGTTATGCCTAATATTATGATATTCATATTTTAATGTTTTATGTAAATATTGCTTTTGTGTTAAAATTTTTTTAATGTGTTTAAAATATTACATTTTTGGTTTAATAATAGTATTATTTATATTGATATTTATTAATTAGCAATTTAAACACCCTAAAATAAACCTAATAATATGAAATTTTGTTCAAAGTGTGTAATACCAGAAACTGCTGAAACTCACTCTTTTTCTAGTGATGGATCTTGCTCAGTTTGTAATCAAATTGATATTAAGAAAAGTAAAATTGATTGGAAAGATAGAGAAAAAAAACTTGAAGTATTACTTGAAAATTATAGAGGAAAATTTAGTTACGATTGTATAGTCCCCTTTTCAGGTGGTAAAGACTCAGTTTTTGCACTTTGGTATGCAGTTAAAAATTGAACCTTAAACCTCTTGTTGTAAGATTTAATCATCTTTTCATGAGAGATGGTGTTGAAAAAAATGTTGAAAAATGTCTCAAACAGTTAGGGGCAGATTTTATAGACTTTAAACCAAACTCCAAAATTGTTAAAAAAATGATGATAGAAAGCTTAATTCGAAGAGGTGATTTTTGCTGGCATTGTCATACTGGTGTTACTGCATACCCTGTTAAGCTAGCAATCGAAAAAAACATTCCTTTAATTTTATACGGAGAGCCTTCTGCTGAATATAGCTCTTTTTATGGTTATGATGATTTCGAAGAACTCACTGTTGAAAAATTTAATAGAAGTGTAAATTTAGGAATTAATGCAGAAGATATTATGGGCATGATAAATGAAAGATTTCCTGATGATAAAATAGATTCTAAAGATATTGAGCCATGGATTTTTCCCGATCAAAGAACATTAAATGTAAAAAAAATAAAAGCTACTTATTTAGGAAATTATATACCTTGGGATGTTAGAAAACAGGTAGATATTATTAAAGAAGAACTTGGCTGGGAAGGTGATGAGGTAGAAGGAATACCTGAGCAGTATGATTATGAGAAAATTGAATGTGTTATGCAAGGTCTAAGAGATTATACAAAATATTTAAAAAGAGGTTTTGGCAGAACTTCTCATCTAACATCAATAGATATAAGAAATAACAGAATGAATAGAGATGAGGCAATTGAGCTAGTGAAAAATCATGACGGTTACAAACCTCATGCACTAGAGTATTTTTTAAAAATTACTGGCATGTCAGAAGATGAGTATTACAAGATTGTATTTGAACACGTGGTAAAACCACATAAGCCTGAGGATATTAATTTTTTAAAATCAAAAAAATCAAATAAAAAACCAAAAGATTTTGAAGAATTCTTTAAAAGAACATTTTAATTAATGAAAATTGGTATAATTAATTACGATAATTGTAACATCAGTTCTATTTTTTACTCATTTTATAATTTAGGTGCAGACGTTGAAATAATAGAAAATAATAAAAATTTAGATAAATACTCAAAAATAATTTTTCCAGGAGTTGGCTCATCACCTGCAGTAATGAATATTCTAGAGAAAAAAGAATTAATCCAACAAATTCAAAACTTTGTATCTACAAACAAGCCCGTTTTGGGAATCTGTGTTGGAATGCAAATACTTTTTAACAATTTACATGAAGGAACAGGCTGCAAAGGTCTTGGGTATTTTAAATCTGATGTGAAATCAATTTATAAAGATAAAAAATCGAATATTGGATGGAGAAACGTAGTTTCAAAAAAAGAATTTGATTATAATTTTTTAAATAAAAATTATTATTTTTGTCACTCCTATAAAGTAGATATTTTACCAGAAGAAGAGAAATATGTAATAGCAAGAGATGATGAAACAAAAGTAATTTCAATGGTAAAAAAAAATAATATTCATGGTGTGCAATTCCATCCTGAAAAAAGTCAAAAAAATGGAGTCGATTTTTTAAAACATTTTATTTTTGAGACAGATACAAATAATGAGTAAGATTAGAATAATCCCTTCTCTACTAATAAAAAATGAAAGATTGGTTAAAGGTATTCAGTTTAAAAATCACAAAGATGCAGGGGATCCAATTACAACTTGTGTTGCATTGGAAAGTCAATTAGCAGATGAAATATGTATAATTGATTTAGATGCCTATGAAAAAAAAACTAATCCAGACATATCACTTCTTAAAAAAATTATAACTAAAGTCTCTACACCAATTACTTTTGGTGGAAATATATCAAATATTGATGATGTAAAAAAAATAATAACAAATGGTGCTGACAAAGTATTAATAAATTATGACGATGACTCGGATAAATTAATTACAAGTATTGCTGATCTTTTTGGAAGACAGTCGATAACTATTGCTATTGATTTGATAAATCAAAATAATAAGTGGCATATTTACAAAAATGGAAAAATTATCTTTGAAAATATTTTTGAGTATATTAAAAAAGTATCAGAAAAGCGAATAGGTGAAATTAAAATAACTTTTGTATCTAATGAGGGAATGAAAAATGGATTAGACAAAAAAATAATCAAAGAAATAAGGAGTCAAATATATATACCAATCATATTTGAGGGTGGTCTGGGTAGTTTGGATCAAATCGATGAAGCGATTGTTTGTGGAGTAGAGGGAATTGCATTAGGCACAATGATTATATTTATGGACAATAATATATTTAAAATAAAGCAATTTATACTAAATGCTGGACACAAAATCAGATTCTAGCAATTTACCAAAGAACTAAATGAAAAAAATATTCTAAAAAAATAAACAATAATAAATTTATTTTTAATTTATTTGATGAACTTTTTTTTATACCTAGAAGTATAACTGGAAAAAGATTTAGAAAAAGTTTAAATATTTTTTTTTAAACTCTTTTTGATTAAACCAATGATTATATTTAATTTTTAAATTAGATTTTTGATATCTCATTATTTAATTTTTTCTCGGTAAATTTTTCCATTATCTATTCTAAGAATTTTATTAAAATGTTTAACCAACTCAGGCTTATGCGTGCTTAATATAACTGTTTTTCCTTGTTCTTTTGAATTTTTTTGATTAGATCTTTAAATAATTTATTTTTCTCATTAAATTCCATTATATTCTTAACGTATTTTTTGCATATTTTTTTTCATATAGATTTTTTAACTCTATAAAGATAGTTAATAACTCTCTCAAACTGAAGATAGCTCTCTCTCTCTATAATCCCAAAAGTCTCCTCTTAAAGGGAAATTATAAGGAAAAAAATTTCCTCTAAATGAAAAAAAGCCTACCTTGGCATTTCTAGCTATACACTCAGATAGTAAAGTTGAGTCAATTCCAAATACAACTTTGGATTGATCAATTATTTTATAAACAATTCTATTTTCATATTTTGAGTAAAAGAATTTGATTTTTTGTAAAATATTTATTTTCTTAATTGTGTACTATTTCATCAATGATTAATATCATTTTGAATAATCTTTGACCCACTTTCTGAGAATTTAATCGATGTAAAATTAAACTTATTTTTTTTCAAAAAAATCTCAGCATTTTTTTTACTTTCAACTACCATTAACAAAAAACCTCCACCTCCAGCTCCCATTATTTTTCCACCAATAAAATTTTTATTATTAATTAATTTTCCATACATTTTATCTATTTTTTTATTGCTGATATTTTTTGATAAGTTCTGTTTTAATTTCCAATGAATGTTAAACAATCTTCCTAGTTCCCTGTACTTCCCATCTTTTATGCTTTTTTCAATTGGTTTAACTAGAGATTTTATTTTATCATAGTAATCTAAATTTTTTTCCTTTTTTTGATCCTTTATTATTTTACCTGAATTTCTTATACCTTTTGTATAAATAAGACATAAGTGATTTTCTAATTTTGTAATTTTTTTTTTTTCTATTTTTATTTTACTGATGGTTAATTTTCCTTTTTTGGTCATTTTCATTTTTGTAAAACCACCATATGCAGCTGCATATTGATCCTGGAATCCTCCTATAAGTCCTAGCAATTTTCTTTCAATAAAAAATGCCTTATCACCTAATTTTTTTGAAGAAATTTTTTTTTTTAAAAAAAAACTTATTGCATGAACTAGTCCAATTATTAAACTGCTAGATGAACCAATCCCACTTTGAGTTGGTAATGTTGAAGCACATACAATATGAAAGCTATTATCAATTTTAAAGTATTTCAAAATAGCTTTAATAATGAAATGTTTTACATTGTCTACATTTGTAGAAAAAAATGAATTTGTTGTTTGAACTAATATTTTTTTATCTAGTTCTCGCTTTTTAACCATTACATAATAATACTGGTTAAATGTTGCGGATATCAATAATGCTCCTCTTTTTTTCCAATAAAAATTTAAATCAGTTCCTCCTCCACAAATTGGTATTCTAAATGGTGTCTTGCTAATTATCATTAAGAGAATTTATTCAAAAGTTTTTAGATTTTAAATTTAGCTTTTACAGCATCTTTATAAAACATTCTTACAGTTTCTAGAGAATATTTTTCTGATTTCATTTTAAAGAATCTTTGTTTCTTATAGATTGGTAGAGGTATTGTTATAATATCTGCATCAGATCTTTTGGCAAAAATAATATCAAAAACCATTCTGCTGCTTGCCCATAATAACTTACAATTTGATTTTTTTGATTTTAAAAATTTTCTGGTATTAATAAATACTTTTTCTGCATCAATACCAATGTCAAAAATTCTACCAGCAAAAATTGACAAAATGTGTTTTCCATTTTTTACAACTGGAAAAATTTTTTTAACCTGATTTAATGTAAATATAGCAGTTATATTAAGTTTAATCTTTTCTTCATCAAGTTTTTTAATAAGGTTATATGTGCTTTTGCCATTTGTATAAGTGATAGGAATTTTAACAAAAATATTTTTACTTATTTTAGCTAATTTTTTTGCTTGATAAAAAATTGTTTTTTCATCATCACCAATTACTTCAATGGAAACTGATTTTGGGTACGCTGCTTTAGCAACTTTTTTTGTAAAATCTAAATAATTTTTTACTCCTAAATTTTTAAACAAACTTGGATTAAAAGTAAATCCATCAACTTTATTTTTATAATTTTTAATATCCTTAAGGGGAATTCCATCTAAATAAATATTAAGTTTTCTTTTTTTCATGATTTATTTTTTTAACAAGTAATCTAAACATATGCAAACGCTATGAAGTATTGACATATGGCATTCTTGAATAACTGCTGTATTTTTTGATTTAATGTGAAAATTAATATCTGAAATAGATTTTAAATAACCACCTGATTTTCCAACTAATGAAATGATTTTTGCACCCTTAGATTTTGCTTTTTTTGCTGCATAAACTAAATTTAAAGAAATTTTTTCTTTAATATTACCTCCTCCAGTAGACAACAAAATCACTAGATCATTTTTTTTTACTTTATTTTCTACTTGTCTTTCAAGAAAAGTTACATGATCAAAATCATTTATCCAAGCGGTCATTGCAGAGAAATTACTATGTAATGTCTCAGCATCAAATCCAATTCTTTTTCTATCATCAAAGGTGCAAATCATTTCTCCTACAAAATGCTCAGCATCAGCATTAGAACCACCATTTCCAGCAACAAAAATCCTTGAGTTTTTTTTATGTGCAAGCTGAATTAATTCTGAGAGCTTTATTATCTTTTTATTAAATGATTTATTATTAAGTATTGTTTCAGAAGTAGCTTGAAAATGATCACTAATAAGATTATTAAGATTTTTTATTTTCATTAAAATTAAGATAATTTGATTTTTTTTTACCTGCTATATCATTCATTTATTTTTTAATAAACATTTATTACAGTGAATTCAATATTTATTGGAACAAGAATAAAGACTTTACAAAAGGTTGAGGAATTAATATCTGTAATAGATATCATTACAGTAGAAGACAGCTTCATTCACAAAGAAAGAGCTAATTCAACTCTGGTGAATAAAAATAATAAAGAGGGTATAAATAAAAGTATTTATAAATCAAAAGCTGAATTACTCATAAGTGCAAGATATCCCTTTATACTTCCATCTAAAGTTTTAAAAGCGAATAAAATTTTTGTAAACTCTCATCATTATCAATTCTAATATTCCCTTTTAATGGTTTTAAAAAGCCTAAAATGATTTTAATTAAAGTCGATTTACCTGAGCCTGATTGGCCAGTGACAATGATTTTATCTCTTTTTTTAATTGTGAGATTAATATTATCTCAAATTTTTTTTATCATCATAGAAAAAACTTACATCTTTTAATTTAATCTCATTTTAAAATTTGATATTTTTTTTTAAGCCAACAAATTCTTCTGAGTCATCTTTAAGATCGTTATACTGTAAAACAAAATCTAAATATAGTGAAGCTATTTAAAATTTTGGTAATTGAGGGAAGAATCTTAAATGAAGCTGCTAAATAAAAAGTTATTAGTGGTAAAATTTCAACAAAATTATAATTCACTTTTTTAAAAAAAAATAGAATAGTAATACAAAATATTAGAAAAATTAACTCAAAATATATTTTTGGTAATTTTTTTAAAAAATATACTAATACGTTGTTTTTAAATAATGAATCTGTTGTTTTTTTAAAATTTCCAAGAATAAATTTATTAAAGCAGTTACCGAATTTGATAAAAATCCAACTTCAGTTTTCACTCTATTAATCATAAATGTAATGCCATTATATATGTGATCTTTATAGTTCAGATTAATAAAAATTTTGAGAAAGATTATCAAATACATTGTCTTAATAATATAAAAAAAAATAAACAACAAAGACAATGCTGAAAACTTAGACTCATAAGGTAAATCTAATATTATTAATAACCTATTTATATAAATGCTAAATATCGTTTCTTGTTCTACTTCTAATAAACTTTCCACTAATGGGATTAATAAACCAAGGCTAAAGATTTCAATAACAGATACTATAAATAACAATGGAACTAAAATAATAAAAAAAAACGCTTGTCATTTTTGTAACAGAATAAATTTTTTTTATAATCATTTTAATTATTATTTAATAAAATAGTTTTCAAAATAGATTTAAATTTTGTATTTCCTTCATCAAAAACCATAATTTTTTTTCTTAAGTTTCCTGAAACAAGTTCAGAATTTAAATTATAAAAATTCATTGCTTTTAAGAAACTTTCATAATCAGAATTTTTTGTCCAAAATTTGCCATTCTGAGAAAAATTTTCTGGCCAACCGAATTTTCTACTATTTAGTGGGTATAAATTACCCCTATATGAGAAAAAAACAACATTGCAACCTCTACCAAAAGCTTCATTTAATAGTGTAGAGTCAATCCCAACTATCAATCTACTTTCATCTAAAACTTTATATGTTCTTCTATCTTTTGTTTTTTTAATAAAATTAAATTTTAAATTTAGATGTTGTTTATAATAATTTATTTCATTTTTATAATCAATTTGGCTACCCATAATACTTATTGGTCTATTATATCTAATAGAATAAATCTTTAGCCATTTTAAAAGACGTAACTCGTGATTTAACCAATTTTTTAAAGTATAATCTTTACTGCCATAATCTTTAATTAATATTCTATTTTCGCTACCTAATTGAGAATTTCTAAATGTTGAAATATACAAAATATCATTTACTTTTTTTTTTACATTAATTTTTTCATTATTAGATCTAAATGAGCCTGATACGCAAATTTTAGTAAGAATAAATTTTTCATATAGTTTTTTAACACTTGAAGAGTGTACAAATATATAATCTGCATTGTATATATTTTTATTATTTTTTTTTTTCTTCTAATTCAAAAAATATATCGTTATCAACACATGTTCTTCTTGCGTTTTGTATTGCTATTTTTTTAATAGCATCATTTTTATATTCATAAAAATTTAGATTATTATCAATCCATGTAATTAATACTTTTGGATTAACAAATTTTATATATTCGTCTAAATAATCTTTGTATTTGAATTTAAGTCTTAAAAGTAGTTTTAGATAAATATAAATATTTATATTTTCTCCCCTTACATAAAGAATTTCATGACTGTTATTATCAAGAATTTTTATAATAAATTCTGCTCCCTCATTATCGTAAATTAAAATATCTTTTTTTTGAGGAATTTTGAAAAGAAGTTTAATTTTGATTAATTTTTTTATAAATTCAATCATCAAACATCATTTATTTAGACCTATAAAAAACTTTCATTCTGTCATTTATATTTCCTAAGCTTTTATCGGCTAAATAAAAAATACTTTGGTCATTATACTTGTCATAAAAATAATCCCATTTTCTTTGAAAATTATTTTTTAAAAATAAAGCATTCGCTGTTCTACCATCAACAACAATAATAGTGCCAGGTATCAAAAAATACTCAAACTTTAATATATCTGAGACCATTGGCATCATATCTGTATGATTTGTGGTAAAATTATTTTTTTTACCTGATATTTTAAATTGGTCAGGGCCATCAAGATATATAAAATCAGGATTTACCAGTGGTAATTTTAAATATTCTGTACAAAATTTATTATTAAAAGTAGCCATTTTACAACTTGAATAAAAATAATTAATTTTCTTGTTAAAGTTACCTAGAATACTGGCATTCCTTTTTTTTGTTATATTCAAATATTTTTTTTCATTCTCTAAAATGTGCAATTCAAATAAGTTTGATTTTCTTAGCTTTTTTGTATCTTTGAAAAAATTTTTTTCATTTATCATTAGTGCATGCGCCAAAATAAGTGATGACCATCCCGAACCAAACTCTAATACGGTTAATCTTTTATTTAAAATTATAAATTGATGTAAACGATACAAATCCATTATTTCAGGAGAATAAGTGGTATTTGACCAGGGATACAACTGTTTACTTAAATCTTTTGAAAAATTGTTATTAATTGAATTCTTTAAAAATTTTAAAATTTTATGCTTCTTAAAATATTCCCTTGCATCTTTGGGGTTAATTTTTCGTGGAAATTTGATTTTATTTTGTATTAATTTCACAATAACAATTTATATACTTTCAGATATCTACTATATTAATTACTAAATGTAAAAATAAATATAAAAATCCTTTATCTTACAAAACTATGAAAAATCTAAAAATTTGCGCAGTCATTCCAGCAAGATCTGGATCTAAAACTGTTAAGAACAAAAATATAATAAAAATTTTAGGTCATCCATTACTAGCATATTCAATCTCAATTGCTAAGAAGTCAAAACTTATTGATAAGGTTGTTTTTACAAGCGACTCAAATAAATATTTAAAGATAGCATCAAAATATAAGCCTGATATTCTGCATAAAAGATCAAAAAAAAACTCGTCAGATAAATCAACAGATCTGGATTTCTTAAAAGAAATAATAACCTTCTTAGATACTAAAAAAAGTTATACTCCTGACTTTATTGTGCTTTTGAGAGGCAATTGTGCAACAAGAAATTTAAACAATCTCAATAAAGCTATAGATATTTTTTCTAAAAATTTTAAAAAATATACTTCATTAAGATCAGTGACAAAAATGTCTGAAACGAGCTTCAAGACCTTTTATATAGAGTCAAATAAACTTAAGAGTGTAATCTCTAAAAGTTTTAATGCTGATAATGCTAATAAACCTAAAGAAATGTTTCCCGAGACATACTCAGGTGATGGATACCTAGATATTATAAAAACAAAATTAATTAAGAAAAACCAACTTCATGGAAATGCTGTCGTGCCTTTTTTACATGATGACATATGTGTAGATATTGACTATCCTCACGATTTGATCTACACAAAATTTGTTTTAAAAAATTATAAATATTTTAAACCAAATCATGAATCAAAATAAGCCTTACAAAAACCAAAAATACTTTAACAAATTTGAACCCAAATCAATGGTTCCCAATATAAATATTTATTGGAAAAAAGCTAAGGGCTTTTATGTGTGGGATAAAAATGATAAGAAGTATATTGATTTCACATCTTCTATTTTTGTTAGCAACATTGGCCACAGTAATCCAAAATTAATTAAGAAAATAAAAGATGTGCTAAAAAACCCAATTTCTCATAGCTATATTTATTATAATAAATATAGGCAAGAGTATGTTTCAAAATTAATTAAATTTGTAAATCAAAAAAAACTAAACCAGTGTTTTTTTATGTCATCAGGAACTGAAAGCACTGAGACAGCATTAAAATTAATTAGATTAAATGGTTTAAAAAAAAGCAAAGAAAAAAAAGGAATAATTTGTCTGAGTGGTAATTGGCATGGAAGAACTATGGGGGCTCAATTACTTTCTGATAATCAAGATCAATCTAAATGGATAACAACTAAAGATAAAGATATTTTCCATATTGATTTTCCATATCCCTGGATCAAAGGTTATGATAAAAAGGGATTTTTTACGAATTCAATTAAAAAAAAATTTAATAAAAATTTTAAATTTGATAAGAAAATTTCTGGAATTATGCTAGAAGCTTTTCAAGGCCCAGGGGCATTTTTTTATCCTAAAAACTATATTGATGAACTAAAATTATTTGCAAAAAAAAACAAGATTTTAATTGCGATGGATGAAATGCAATCTGGGTTTGCTAGAACAGGAAAAAAATTCTGTTTTGAACACTACAATTTTGTTCCAGATATTGTTTGTTGTGGCAAAGGTATGGGCTCTGGAGTACCAATTTCAGGAATTATTACATCAAAAAAAATAATGTCTATTCCTAATGCTAATTTACAATCTACTCATTCTGGAAATCCATTATCTTGTGCAGCTGGCTCAGCAACAATTGATGAAATAAATAGATTAAACTTAGTAACTAAAACTGATGAGAAAGGTAAAATATTCAAAAAACATTTGGATAATTTTGCAGTAAAATATTCGAATATTATAAAGTGTGTAACTGGAAAAGGTTTAATTGGAGCAATAATATTTAAAAGCATAAAAAAAATTAATGCTAAAGAAATAGCTGATAAAATTTCAATGAATTGTTTTAATAAAAATTTATTACTTGTAAACACTGGCAGAGATTCTATTAAATTTGGTCCTCCATTAACCATAACAAATAAAGTCCTAAATCAGTCAATGATAATCTTGGAAAATTCAATAAAAAAATTTTTAAATGAGAATAGTAAAAAACTTTAGACATATTGGAATTGTTACTGATAATTTAAATAGATCAATTAAATTTTATCAAAATATTTTAGGTCTTAAACCCAGAATAATAATGTCTGAAAAGGGAAAAAAAACTGAGAAAATCATTAAATTAAAAAATGCGAATTTAAAGACTGTAAAATTAATAAATAAAAAAAATCAACCTTTAATTGAACTACTTTACTTCAAAAACAAAAAAATTAAGAAAAATGATTACAAGATTGACCGTATTGGATGCTCCCATTTTGCTATCACAATTAATAATATTGATAAATTTTTTAGAAATCTGAAAAAAAATAAGATTAAGTATTTATCAGAGCCGACTCTATCTAATGATAAAAAAGTTAAGCTTTTTTTTTGCAGAGCTCCTGAAGGAACCTTAATTGAAGTTGTACAGTTGCTGTAGTGGAAAAATCTTACAGTCATAATAGTGAAACACGGAATATAAATGAATTAAGATTATATCAATATAGATTAACAAATGTAAGATTAACATGGTGCAAACAAGTACTGGAAATTATAAGTAAATATAAAATCAAAACAATTAATGACATTGGTTGTAATTATTTTCAACTTTACAAAGAAATAAAAACTATTAAAAAAAAATACGACTATCATGGTTATGATCATGATAAAAAATTCGTGAATATTGGTCTAAAAAAATTTCCTGAATTAATGAAAAAACATACTATTTGTAATGCAGAAATTGGTACAATAAGAAAAGCAGATTGTACAATAGCTTCTGCAATTATTGAACATACAGACAATCCACTTTTATTAATTAAAAAAATTTTAAAAACTACAAAAAAAATTGTGATAATTAGATCTTCTTTTGCTAATCAAACAAATACTGAACTAACGACTTATAATGCAAAAAAACCAATTTACCAAAATACTTTTTCATTTAATAGGATTAAAAAGATATTTAATAAAAATAAATTTTCTGTAAGCTATATCCTTGATGAAGCTACAAACTATTCAACAAAAGGAAAAAAAGTTTCGCCAAAAAAAAAAATGTTTTTTTACATTATGCTAGGAATAAAGAATGCAAAATAATAAAATAATAGTAGTAACTGGTTCATATCAAGGAAATGGGGAAGAAATTTGTAAAATTTTTCTAGAAAAAAGTTTTAAAGTTTATTGTCTTGATTTCAGATATAAAAAAAAAATTCAAATATAAAAGAATTTAATTCAATATAAAATAAATTTAGAAAAAGAAAATGAAATAATTAATTTTTGTAACTACATTAAGAAAAAAGAAAAAAAAATAGACTGTTTAGTAAATAATGCAGGTATTTCTATAGATAAAAAAAAATATAGAAATAAGGATTATTGGGAAAAAACTATTAAAATTAATTTAACAGCTCCTTATCTATTATCTGAAAATTTAATTTCTCTATTAAAAAATTCAAATAATGCCTCTATAATTAATATATCAAGTGTAGCTTCTCAAATTGCTATGAGTGAAAATCCTGCTTACAACGTATCAAAAGCAGGCTTAGTATCTTTAACTGAAAGCCAGGCATTTGATTATTCAAAGTTAAAAATTAGATCAAACGCAATTTGTCCAGGCTATGTAAAAACTAGTATGACAAAAAAATCTTATTCAAATCCTAAAATGAAAAAAAAAAGATTGGACAGACTAAATGTTAGACGATATTGTTCATCAAATGAAATAGCTCACTTAGTTTTTTATCTTAGTGGGAAAGAAGCAGAATATATCAATGCACAATCAATTATCATTGATGGTGGTTTAATTAAAAGAGGAATTTAATGATTGGATTTAAAAAGAAATTTTTGTCAAAAAATAATGAACCCTACTATATTTCAGAAATCGGAATAAATCATAACGGCAAACTCAATATCGCGTTAGAACTAATTAGAGAGTCAAAAAAAATAGGGTGTTCAGCTGTTAAGTTTCAAAAAAGAGATGTGAATGATTTGCTAGAATTTGATACTAAACCTAAAATACCTAATGGATATCTAAGTAAAGATTCAAAAGATATGTCAAAGAATAATACAAAATTTGGGAAATGGGTGTATCCAGATATAAGACTTGAATTAAGTAAAGATGACTACATTAAAATTAAAAAATATTGTAAAAAAATAAAGATAGATTTGATTATTACTCCATGGGATGAAGCTAGTGTTGATTTTGTTTTAAAGTTAGGGGTTAAATGTCTTAAAATAGCTAGTATTGATGCTAATAACCATCATTTCTGCACTTATATAGCTAAAAAGAAAGTTCCAACTATAATAAGTACTGGTATGTGCACAATGGACGAGCTACTTAAAACAAAAAAAATATTTAAAAAATACAGTGCGCCTCATATGTTTTTACATTGCACATCAGCTTATCCTAGTGAGAGTAAAGATAAAAATTTACTATGCATAGAAGAATTAAAAAAAAATTTGAATTCTGATATAGGTTTTTCTGGACATGGAACTGGATTTATTGGTACCGCAGGATCCATTGCTTTAGGATGCGAGGTTATAGAAAAACATATTACCTTGAATAAAAAGATGTCTGGACCTGATCATGCAGCCTCATTAGATTTAGAAGACTTTAGAGAAGCGATTAAAGTTGGAAATGAGATTAAAAAAGCTTTAGGACAAAAAACTAAAAAATTTTTAAAATCAGAAAAAATTTTAAATAGCATTTTGCTGAGACATCTTTCTACAAGAAAAGATATAAGAAAAAATGAGGTAATTACTTATAACAATATAAAGCCTGTTCTTACAGACAATAAGCAAGGATCAATTATACCTCGAGATTTTTTAACAATTTTGGGGAAAAAGCCTAAGAGGGACTTAAAAAAAGGTGAGATATTGAAGTATAATTATTTTAAGAAAAACTAAAAATAATCTAAATTATTTAAATTAACAGAAAATTTCTTCTCAATTTCTAAATTATCGTTCTTAAAATAATCTTTTATCTCTTCTGTTTGACTTGAAGACAAATAAATTTTTGATTTTATTGTTTTTTTATTAAATTTTTTAAAGTGATTTTTTAAATTTAAAAAAAAATCACTATCTGAGATAAATTTATTATAAAATTTAAATTGTTTAAAAAATAGATGAATCTTAGACAAAAAGCTAACAAGATAATTCTCATGATAACTATTAATAAAAAAATATTTTTTATTATCAATTATTTCGCTGTTTGAATTAACTTTGTCAGTATTTTTATAAATATCACTGGACAATTTGATATCAAAAAAATTTGATATTTTTCTAAAATAATCTATAGAGTCTTTTTTAAGCAATTCTAAAGGTAATACCAGAATATTAGGATTTTCAAATTCATCTTTGATGTGATTTAGTAAATTTGAAAACTTAAAATTATCCATAAATTTTTTATTTTTTAATAGCAAGCTTAAATCTGTTTTATCATCAAAATAATGGTTTCTATATGCATAGTATGATGCAATCAATTCAGCTTGGGACCTTATAGTAATTAAAAATTTTACATCTATTGATTCTTTTAATTTTATTTCTTTTAAAATATCTTTTAATAGATAAATATTTGAAGTACCAGGACTCCCGAACGGATCTAGTAAACCTGCATCAGATAGTATAAATTTTTTATTTTTTGAATTGGTTATTTTTTTTAATAGGTAATCATAAAAATTTTTTTTATCTATATAAAAATTGTTAAATTTATTATTTGTATTTTTATAAAAGTTTGATTTAAAATATTCAAAGTAGGGTCCCTGGGGGACTCTATTTTTGTTAAATTCTATAATTCTTTCGATTTCATTTACTTTTGAAAGAATGCTCTCTTGTATATATGTTGTACCTGTTTTTGGATAAACAGGGTGTATATAAATAGTTTTCATAAATACTTTTAATTATTAAATAAAAGAGTAAATATAAACACTTAAATGGATTTAGAAAGAAAAATAGAACTTATAAAGTCAGAAATTTATAAAAAATTATATAAATTTTATAACGAGCAAACATTTAGTAAAAAAATTGAATTTAAGAATAAGAAAAACAATGAAGTAGATCCTGTAACTTATTTAGATTTGAAATTAGAAAAAATAATAAAAAAAATAATTAGAAAATTTTTTAAAGATCACAATATTATTGGTGAAGAATTTGGAACAGAAAATCTTAATAGTGATTACACTTGGTATATTGATCCAATCGATGGTACTAAATCTTTTTTAATGGGACTTCCTAATTGGTCTTCTCTTATTGGTTTATATCATAAATCATCACCAGTATTTAGTATGGCGTATTTTCCTGCCCTAGATAAATTGTATTATACTGATAAAAAATATAGCTATCTCAGATCAAACAAAACAACAAAAATAATAAAAGTATCAAATAACTTTGATCCCAAAAAAGCAAAACTTGCAATAAACACTTTTCATGCAATTTCCGATATTAAAAATTTTAGAAAATTAAAAAAATTCAAGGGTTTTTATAAAATAACTGGAGCAGACTCCTTGAACTTCTGCTTAATATCAGAAGGTAAAATTGACGTTTTAATTGAAAAAGGGTTAAAAAAAGTTGATTATCTTCCTTTAATGCATTTATTAAAAAACTCTGGTGCAATTATAACAGATTGGAATAAAAATGATCAGTTTCCAAATGGGGATGTAATTGTTTCTTCTAATAAGCGGATTTATAATTATTTTTACAAAAATCTTATTAAGTGAAAGTTGATAAAATAATAATATTAATTATCTGGTCTATACTTTTTAATAAAATTTTTTTCAGTGCATAAATCAAGCCAATTGAGCTATTAATACTGGTCAGCTACACGCATTACTGCGCTTCCACATCCAGCCTATCAACGTG
>Ga0233427_10001668_pt1 | contig 22954 bp, 25 predicted proteins | sample SI_118_April2016_5_FD_179885 | JGI IMG/M metagenome (GOLD analysis project Ga0233427, IMG submission 179885) | Seawater microbial communities from Saanich Inlet, British Columbia, Canada - SI_118_April2016_100_MG | ecosystem: Environmental > Aquatic > Marine > Inlet | place: Canada: British...
AGCTTTATTTTCAAGTTGACGAACCCTTTCAGCGGAAACACCATACTTGTCTGCTAATGTATGTAAGGTCGATTTTTCTTCTTTCAAGTACCTAGCTTGCAAAATATCGATACTTCTCTCATCTAAAGAAGAAAGAGCTTGATAAAGCCTGTTGTGTTGGTCTTCTTGACTTTTGTTGCTGACCACTAATTGCTCTGGATTTTTACCAGGATCAGATATGTAGTGTTCAGGTGTATATGTATCTTCATCATCATTTACTTCAAATGCAATGTCATTGAGTTGAAGTCTTGATTCCATTTCGATAACATCTTTTTCTTTAACGCCTAAATCTTCTGCGATTACTTTTGCCTGATCACTTGTTAAAGATTGAAATATGTTAGATTTAGCTTGTTTGAGTTTGAAAAAAAGTTTTCTTTGTGCTTTTGTTGTAGCAACCTTAACAATTTTCCAATTTTTGAAAATATATTCATGAATTTCTGCACGAATCCAATAAACAGCAAATGATGAGAGTCTAACTTTTTTGTGTGGATTAAAGCGTTTTACTGCCTTCATTAAGCCGATTGTGCCTTCTTGAATTAAATCCGCTTGCTCGAGGCCATAACCCTTGTAGCCGTGAGCAACAAACGCTACAAAACGCATGTGCGCTAATACTAACTTTTGGGCTGCAGATAGACTGCCATCTTCATATAGTTCGATAGCTAGGTTATATTCTTCTTCTGGCGTTAGAATAGGCGGGTACTTTTGTACCTCTAAATCTCTAGATACGTTTTTTATCGATAATGCTAAATCACTCATTAATTTTCCAAGTCCGATAAATTAGGGGTAAATTATACCAAAAAAATGTTTTATAACAATTCTTTAAGTAAGTATTTATGTCTTAATGCTTGTTTTTCAAGTGTCAGCTCAGATTTATTAAAATCTTTATTCGTATTATGAATTATAGTTTTTATATTTGATAGCGCCTCATCAAAGATATCATTAATGACTAAATAATCAAATTCTTTATAGTGTTTCATTTGATTAGCAGCGTCAGCCATTCTATTTTTAATTGTTTCACCGTCATCCTGTCCACGCCCAATTAGCCTTTCATGTAAAGATTTTTTTGAAGGTGGTAATATAAAGATACTGATTGCATTAGGCATATTTGCCTTAACTTGACGAGCACCTTGCCAATCTATCTCAAGAATTACATCAATATTTTTATTTAGATTTTCCTCAATTTTCTCTCGCGAACTTCCATAAAGGTTGCCAAATACCTCGGCATGTTCTACAAATTCATTATTATGAATCATTTTTCGAAAGTTTGTTTTCTTGATAAAGTGATAATTGATACCGTCAACTTCGCCTACTCTTGGTTTACGGGTAGTGTGCGTGACTGACAAATATAAATCTTTTGAGTCTTTAAGTAATGCGTCAACTAAGGTTGTTTTTCCACATCCAGAGGGAGCAGCAATGATAAATAAATTAGACATTTTTTGATAGAGATTTCATTGTTATTTTGGAATATAACCTTTAATTTGATCAAGATCATTATCTGAAAAAAAATATTTTTCCATTTGCTCTTTTAAATAGCTTTGAGACGATTCTTCAAATAAATTTAAGTTGTTTTCATTAATAAGCATTGTTTGGTGATCAAGCCACATTTGCCATGCTTCTTTAGAAACCGAATCTAAAATTTGTTTACCAAGTTCACCTGGGTAGGGCGCTCTTTCTAGGCCCTCTAGCTCTTTATTTAATTTAACGCAATAAACTTTACTCATAAATTTTTAAATCTAACTCCTAGGATAAAAAGTGACAAAAAATAGATAGCTACTGATATAGCTATCGTCTTGATAATAAGCATGGATCTTTCAATCAGTAAAGACTCATAATAAATATCAATACTCGAACTAAAATAGATGATATAAAGGGACATTATAATGACTGATAATATAACTTTAAACAACATTTTGTATAGATTAATGTGCAGCTTGTAGATAGATTGCTTTATTAAGAAAAAGTAAAGTATCAAGGCATTTAGTAGTGCCGATATAGAGGTGGCTACTGCGAGGCCAACATGACCATAAAATTGCACCAATATTAGATTCAAAATAATATTTGAAACCATTGCAACAACTCCCGCTTTCACAGGTGTTTTAGTATCCCCTCTAGATAAAAAAATAGGTGCAAAGATTTTAATGGCAATAAATGCCATGAGACCTGAACCATAGGCTTGAAGACTGTATGAGGTTTTAATAGCTGAATCAATATTAAATGCTTCATATTGAAAAAGAGTAACAATCAATTCTTCTGAAAGTAGGACTAATCCCATGCAAGCTGGAACACCTAATAAGATTGCTAATATAAGCGCTTTATCAATGGTTTCAGTAAAGCCTCTGGAGTCTTTTCGAGCATGATAATTACTCAGCTTCGCCAAAGCAACGGTTGCAATCGCTATTCCAATTAATGCTAATGGGAGTTCCAATAATCTATCTGAATAGTAAAGCCATGAAACACTTCCTGCTAAAAGTGTTGATGCAATCATTGTATCCACTAAAAGATTTATTTGAGAGACTGAAACACCAAATAATGCAGGCAACATTCGTTTTTTGAGCGTTGTAAGAGCTTGATGATGCCCAAACTTTAGTTTTGGTAGTCTTTTAATTTTTCTTAAAAAGGGAATTTGAAAAGCAAGCTGTGCGATACCACCTATTAGAACGCCCCATGCTAGAGCCATAATGGGAGTTGATAAATATCTTGATAAGAAAATTGCGCTTAAGATTAATGAAATATTGAGTAACACAGGTGTAAATGCTGGAACAGTAAAATTATCATAAGTATTGAGGATTGATCCTGATAGAGCTGTCAGAGAAATAAGTAATAAGTATGGAAAAGTTATTCTTAACATACTTGATGCTAGTTGAAATTGCGTTGCGTCAGATTTAAAGTAGAATCCCCATGCAAACAAAAAGATAATAAGAGGAGCAATTATTACAGCTATAAGCGTAATAATCATGAGAACACTGAGAAGTTTAGTCGCTATGTGATTGATTATTTGTTGAACTTCTTCTTCACTATGATTGGCTTTAGTGTCAGCTAAGATTGGTAAAAAGGCTTGAGAAAAAGCGCCTTCAGCAAATAAACGTCTAAAAAAGTTTGGAATTCTAAATGCGACTAAAAATGCATCTGTTAACTCATTGGCACCAAAAAGCCTTGCAATAACAAAGTCTCTGATTAGTCCCAATATTCTTGAAACAAAGGTCATTGCAGAAACAATGCTGCTTGACCTTATAAATGATTTGGACATGATTTACGGTAATTAATTACTCATCCGCTGGGCCACGCATAATACCCACTCTTGAATTCCTGATGCATTTAACAAATTGCATAACTTCAGCACTATCAGACTCTGATGCTTCGAGCTTACTAAGCGCTTGATCCAGAAGTCTTCCTTGAGAATCTCTATAAACCACCTTAAAGGCTCTTTTAACAGATGAAATAGAACTGGCGCTAAAGCCTCTTCGCTTCATTCCTACAGAGTTAATACTTCTGATCTTAGGATGAATTCCTGAAGCCACCATATAATCAGGAATATCTTTATTTATTTGACACCCCATTCCTGCATAAGTATGCCTGCCAATGTTACAAAATTGTTTTACTAATGCAAACCCACCAAGAATAGCCCAATCAGAGATTCTAACATGACCAGCTAAAGAGGCATTATTTGACATGATAATGTGATTTCCAAGTTGACAGTCATGAGCAATATGAACATATGACATAAGCATGTTATTTGAGCCTATACGTGTCAATGAGTTCTCTTTTTCTGTGCCTCTATTAATCGTGCAGAATTCTCTTATGAGGTTGTCATCACCAATAACTAGATTACTTTCTTGACCCTCTTGATAGGTTATATCCTGGGGGTCCCCTCCAATGGATGCAAAAGAGTAGATATGATTATTCTTTCCAATTTTAGTAGGGCCTTCAATAACTGCATGGGAGTCAATAACTGTTCCAGCACCAATTTCAACATTAGCACCAACCAGAGCATAAGCTGAGATTACTGCATCCTTATGAATTTTAGCACTCTCATGAACAATAGCTGAGGAATCAATAGGCATAATCAGTTATTTGCTTTTTTTTGTGTACAAAGAATTTCAGCAGATGTTACAAGCTCCCCTTCAACTTTTGCTTTACAGTTAAATTTCCACATCCCCCTCTTAACTGTAACAACTTCAGCGTAGATTTCAAGTTGATCACCAGGCTCAACAATTCTTTTGAAACGAACTTTATCAACACCAACTAGCATATATATTTGGCCAAGTTTAGGCCTACCTACTTCTGATTTAAATGCCAATATTCCTGTTGCTTGTGCCATTGCTTCAATAATTAATACACCTGGCATGATTGGTTGATCAGGGAAGTGACCAGTAAATTGCGGCTCATTAAAAGAGACATTCTTAATTGCAGTAAGGTTTTTTCCAGATTCAAAACTAATTACTCGATCAATGAGAAGAAAAGGGTAGCGATGAGGTAAAAAATTTTTAACTTCGTTAATATTCATTTCCATAGTTTTATCTGATATTTTTCAGTTTAATCTTCATAAAGGTGGCAATTTTATCAAGTTTTGTTAACCACATACCCACCTTTTTCCATTCTGAGTGAAGCATAAGAGGAACAAACCCAGTATATATGCCTGGCTTGGTAATATCTCTATTAACTGTACTTGTAGCATTAATGACAACATCATCTGTAATTTTTAAATGTCCAACTATGCCGACTGCACCACCTATCATGCATCTTTTACCTATAACTGTTGATCCAGCTATGCCCGTTTTGGCAGCAATAGCTGTGTCTTCTCCAATAATCACGTTATGAGCTAAATGAATAAGGTTATCAATTTTTACACCATCATGAATTTCTGTATCTGAAATAGAACCTCTATCAATTGTTGTATTTGCTCCAATAGAAACGTTATTCCCAATTACTACATTTCCAAGATGGGCAATTGGACTCCATTTTTTATCATTATTTCTTGCATTTCCAAAACCTTCAGATCCAACTATAACACCAGGAGAAATGACACAATTATTTCCAATCTGACATCCTTTTTGAATAGTTACATTAGATTCAATCATAGAGTTAGTGCCTATAAATACATCATCTTCAATTACGCAATTAGCACCAATGATTGAATTTTTACCAATCTTTACATTATGACCAATCAGGCTGCTTGATGCTACATTTGAGCTTTTATAATTTAATTGATGGCCATATTTAAAATGTTCAATTTTTTGTGTAGCTTTAAACTTATGAGTGAGAATTGAATAAGCAAGGTAAACGTTTTCAACTATTATTGCATCCACTTCACAGAACTGTAAAAGGCTGTTATTAATAATCATAGCGCCAGCATTAGTGTGCGATAAAGAATTTTTATATTTTTCACTAACCGCATAGGATATTTGGCTTGAGTTTGCAGAGTCTAAGGTGCCAATACCGTATACTATCTTTGAAGAGTTTCCTTCAACAAATCCTCCAACTAGGTCTGCAATCTCTTTAAGCGAATAGGTCATGGCGATTGTTTTTCTATTTTATTAATAATTTTTTGAGTTATATCTACTCCATCACTAACATATGCAACATCTTTATAAAGAATGAGGTCATAACCTTCCTCTAATGCAAATTCATGCAGTGCTATATTAACTACTTTTTTAATTTTGTTAAGTAGATTGATTTTTTTATTATTTATTGTAGTTTGCCAAAGTTCAGTTTCTCTCTCAAAACTTTTTTCTAAATCAGCAAGTTTAGATATCTCTATTTCAAGAGATTTTGTTTTGCTTGCTTTTTTATTGGACTCAATATTTTTTCTAAGCAGTTCAATATGATTAAATAAGTCTAAAAGTGCTTGTTTTTTTGGCTCAAACTCACGTGATATTAAATCTACACTCTGTTTATATTGAGTAAGGTTAACTACAACTTCCTCTGGATCAATAAAACCAATTTTTGTATTTTGAGCGTTTACAGATGTAAACAAAGTGCTCAAAAAGAATATTACTAAAACCCTCATAGGGTAATTAGAATCCAGTTCCTAATGAAAAACCAAAGTCTTCAATGGTGTCACCATCTTTCTTATGAAGGGGTGTTGAAATAAAAGCACCAATTGATCCAATAGGACTTAAGTACGCAAAACCTAAGCCAGCAGACATTCTAATATCACCAAACTTGATATTTGAACTTTTTTCAAATATATTTCCTGCATCAATAAAAGCACTCATTCTCATTTTTTCATTGTTATCAAAAAAGAATGCTGGAGTTATCAAATTGGCACTACCAAGTATTGCAATTTCACCACCCTTAGCCTTTCCATTAGGATAAAGAGGGCCTAAAGTTTTATTTCCAAATCCTCTAACTGAGCCACTACCTCCACCGAAGTTTCTTTTATAGAATGGGAGTTCTTTGCCATTGTAGCCTTTAGATAAGTTGAGGCCACCAGTAAGTTTTAATGTTACAGTGTCACTAACGGGTCTGTAGCTTTTGTGATCCGCATTTAAATTAAAGTACCTGTAGTCTCCAAGAGGAAGGGACATTCCAGCAGAAATTGAGTTTTTGACACCGTTCGTAGGGTAAAGATAATCATTAAGGGTGTTCATTGTCCAGCTTACATTTGCTTTAAGTTCATCATTATCTTTAGTTGCACATTGATTTGACTCATAGCCAGAGCCAGAGAAAAGAGCGCTACACTTAATTTCGTTTTCAGTATATTCAAGTTCAGAATTTATTCTAGTATCATTACTTAGTGGAATTCCATAACCAAAGCTGAAACCAAGTGTGTCAATTTCATAAGAATTTTCAGCTACATCATCATCATTAATTTCACTCTTAAATGCTCCAAAACTAACACTATGTCCTTGATCATTGTAGTTAGGATTCATAAAATAAAAACTGACCCTATTATATGATTCTGAAATACTAAAACTAGCATTAAGTGTGTTTCCAGATCCAAAAATATTTTTCTCTTCAACGCCAGCGCCAAAGGAGACCCCATAGTTATTACTGTGAGATACAGAAAAACTTACAGATCCAGTTTGAGTTTCTTCAACTGAAAAAGCTATGTCTATCTTATCTTGCATTCCTTTGACTTCAGATGTTGAAATTTGAACATCTGAAAAATACCCAAGACGTCTTAATTTATTGAGTGAATCTCTAAGAACACTTCTAGAATATAAGCCGCCTTCAGAAACACCTATTTCTCTTCGAATAACCTCATCTTGCGTTCTGGTATTTCCAGAAATAGAAATCCTATTTACATATACTTTTTTATTGAGTGAAATATTAAAATTTAAATTAACTGAGTTAAGAAATTCTGAGGTTACAGGTTCAATATCAACAAAGGCGTAGCCTTTATCAGCATACATATCTGTGAGAGTTTGAATATCTTTGATTATAAGATTTCGATTAAAAACATCTCCTTCATTAATACTGATTACATCATTTAATTCATCGATATTGAAGATGCTTGTATCTTCATTAAAGCTTATTTTTCCTAGCATGTATTGAATGCCTTCAGAAATTTCAATGTTAATAGATATTTTTTCTTTTTTATCATCAAGTTTTGATTCAATATTATTAATCTGAAAGTCTAAATAACCCGAATCAAAATACTTATTAGTCATTAAGTCAATTCCATTAGCAAATTCAGCCTCAGTAAATAAATCTTTATTAGTGAAGTAATTAATTAACAGCATGTCAGCTTCACCGATTTTGAATAGCTTAAGTAGAGTATCTTCAGAAATTTTATTAGTACCAGATATCGAAAATTTTTCTATTTTGACCCTATTACCTTGTTGAATTGTTAATTCAATTCCTGCTCTGTTCTGAGCGTCAATTGAAACTTCTTGAGTAATGACTGAATTGTAGTAACCTGATTCAGAATATTTAGCTTCAAGAAGTAATACTAAATCATCAAGCTTGTTCTGAGTAAAAGGGCTGCCTGCAGAAAGACTATTATTATCAAGCTCTTCATCAAGTAATTCGGTGTTCATTAGCATTTTTTCACCTTTAAGCCAATTTGAGAAGCCTGAACCAGAATCAAGTTTAAATTCAAAATACTTAATAATCGGATTTTCAGTCAAAGTAATATTTAAAACACCCTCATTGTTACTTAAACTAATGTCTGAAAACAATCCGGTTTTAAAAAGTGACTGAATAATTGCATTACTCGCAGAATCAGAGTATTCATCCCCAGTATTTAAAGGAATATATTTCAGTAGTGTGTTTTCTGAAGTATTGTTTAGTCCAATAAAATTAATTTCATTTATTGGACTTGAGAATGCATGAGATGAAAAAAATATGAAAAGAAGAACAAAGAGTTGATTTAATTTATTTTTCATTTTTTTGCCTTTAAAAATAAAATTTGATTTTTACAAAATTATTTGATTTTGAAATTAAGATCAATTCTGTAATTTTAACAAATTAACCAAGCTTATTGTTAATCTAACGATAAATATTAACAATTAAAGTAATTGGCTTAAATAGTAACTTTATGATAATTAGCATCATCATTTTCCTTTACTCGTTGACAATAATCTAACCATAAAACGTCTTTCTCACATCCCAAATGAAGTAAATAACTCCATGAGAAGATCCCAGTAGTATGGCCATCACTAAAATGAATAGCAATAGCATAGTTGCCCATTGGCAATAGAGATGTTATCGAAACACCTTGTTTATTTAATTGCAGTGTTTCTTGTCCTGGCCCATGTCCACGAACTTCAGCTGAGGGTGAGTAGACTCTTAAAAACTCACTTGTCAAAGCATAATCATCCTCATTAAATCTTACTGTAAGTAATTTTTTATCTTTACTAAGTGTTATATTGCTTGGAGGAGTCATTCATTTTTAATAAAATTTAAAGTTATCAAATTTTAGCATAGCACTAATTGAAAAATTAGCTATACAAAAGGTTAAAATATAATGATGATCAATTTTACAAAAATGCAAGGATTAGGAAATGACTTTGTCGTCATAAATAATTTAGATGGCGATGTTTGTTTCTCTATTGAAGAAATACGTCAACTTTCTGATCGCCGCTTTGGAATTGGCTTTGATCAGCTTTTGATGATTGAATCAGCAACTTCTAAAGATGCTGATTTTAAATATATCATATTTAATGCAGATGGCTCTGAAGTTAGTCAGTGTGGAAATGGTGCAAGGTGTTTTGCACTATATATTCAGAAAAAGAATCTTTCATATAAAAATCCTATTACTGTTGAAACGAGTGAAGGTTTTTTAGTTCTTAATATCAATAATGATGACACTGTAACAGTCGACATGGGCGCCCCAAATTTTGAACCTTCTAAAATACCTTTAAAATTTAACCAAGAATTACCAGAGTATGAGGTGGAAGGTCATATGGTTGGCTCCCTATCAATCGGTAATCCGCACGCCATTTTGATCCATGATGAGATTGTTGATATTGAATCCATAGCCCCTAAAATTCAGTCTAGTGCGTTATTTCCTGAGGGAGTCAACGTTGGTTTTATGAAGGTTATAAGTAGAAGGGAAGTTCAGCTCAGAGTTATAGAAAGGGGAGTTGGAGAGACTCTTGCATGTGGCTCTGGTGCCTGTGCTGCTGTCATTTATGGAGCAAGAAGGGGTCTTCTAGACTCTAAAGTCATCGTTCATTTAAATGGAGGCGATGCAGCTGTAGAGCTTGATGGAGATAAGGTATATTTAACTGGGCCAGGAAAGTTCGTTTATGAGGGTTCTATTAACCTTAGAAGCGGATCTTCTTAGACCTCCAAAGACTTTTGAGAAATATAATTTTGATTAGTTAAATTATAAGCAGTAAGTTGTCCTCCCCAGATACAGCCATGGTCTAAAGGGTAAATGTTTTTGGTGTCGACATTTTTTAGTGAAGACCAGTGCCCAAAAAAGATTTTATGTTCTTTCATTAAGCGATTTGAATGAAGAAACCAAGCTTTATAACCTGCTGGATTTTTATCAACATTTAGTTTATGTTTAAACTCAAGTTCTCCATCTTTCATACAAAACCGCATCCTCATCAAGGCATTGATCGTATAACGACATTTTTCCTCAATTGAGAGCGTCTCTGACCATGTATGAGGTGAATTACCATACATTTGAGATAAAAATTCTGTGGGATTGCCATTTCGAAGATGATTGTGAACTAATGCAGCACTCTTAATCACATCTGATTTTGACCAGTTTGGAGGAACACCAGCATGAACCATTAAGGCGTCTTCGTACTCAATTACTAAAGGCCTCTTAAGAAGATAATCTAATAAAGTACTTTTATCACTAGCTTTTAAAATATCTTGAAAAGTGTCTTTTTTATTCGGACTTCTTTCAGTTAGGGCGCAAACAAGAAGGTGGAAGTCATGATTCCCAAGGACCACTTCTACATTATCTTTATTTGCATGAATAAATCTGAGTGTTTTTAATGAATCAGAGCCACGATTAACAACGTCCCCTAAGAAATATAATCGATCTCTATCTATATTGAATTTAATTTTCTCTAAAAGCGCATTAAGACTATTGAAGCAGCCTTGAACATCACCAATGGCATAGTCCATATAAATGACTAATGAAGCGTATGAGGTTCACTCAATGTAAATTCTGGAATATCAGCGTCGAATCTTTGACCTTTGTCACTAATCATTCCATAAGAACCTTTCATAGTCCCTGTCTCAGTACTAATAATTGCTCCAGAGCTATATTTAAAGCTCTCACCAGGTGATAAATGAGGCTGTTGACCAATAACACCTTCACCAATTACCTCTTCTGTCTCACCTGACTCGTCCTGAATAAGCCAGCGCCTTGTTCTTAGTTGAGCGCCAGTATCGCCTTGATTTGTAATTGTAATGGTATATGCATAGGCATACTGTTTATTTAGGATGTCTGATTGATCAGACAGGTAGGTTACCTCAACATTAACATCAATTTTGTTTTTCATAGTCATTCATAAGGGTTATAAAGTTTTCAACGCTCAGCATCTCAGCTCTTTGAGATAAATCAATATCAGTTTGAGATTGATCTAGAACTGATTTTAAACAATTTTTTAGTGTTTTTCTTCTTTGAGAAAATGCTATTTTCACGATCTCTTCGAGAGGTTTAGAATTTTGAACAAGTGGCTTACTTTTAGTTTTTAGATAAAGTATAGCAGATTCAATTTTGGGTTGTGGATCGAAAGATTCTTTGGGAACCATAAACACAAGCTCGGCATCAAAAAAAGCCTGCATAATGACACTTATTCTTCCATACACCTTGCTTCCAGGGGGTGCTACTATTCGATCGATAACCTCTTTTTGAAGCATAAAGGTCATATCAATAATATTATCTCTATAGTTCAGTAAATGAAATAATAAGGGAGAAGATATGTTGTATGGAAGGTTTCCAACAATTCTAATATTATGCTTAAATTGATCAAAATTAAAAACTAAAGCGTCAGACTCATGGATGCTTATTTTTTTATTGTTCTTTTTTTGAAGAAGAGATATTAAGTCACGATCAATTTCAATGACATGAATCTTTTCTAAGTGATTGATCAATGGGAATGTCAAGGCGCCTTTTCCAGGACCTATTTCAATAACATTGTCACTTCTTTTTGGAGATATTGTTGAGACAATTTGATTAATTACTTGCTCATCAACTAAAAAATTTTGGCCAAATCTTTTACGAGGTTTATGAGGCATTACTTCTCAGTTTTTGAAAGAATGACAAGGCACAGTAAAAACTTCCTAAGCTAATGTTTCCACTTCCAGCTAAATCCAGTGCAGTGCCATGATCTACAGAGGTTCTAACAAATGGAAGGCCAAGCGTAATGTTGGCTGCATTCTTAAAGCCAATCGCTTTCAAGACAGGTAAGCCTTGGTCGTGGTACATTGCCAGGACCACATCAATATCTTTTAATGAGTCATTTGTAAAAGCAGTATCAGCTGGGACAGGACCAGAAAGTCTGTAACCCTCTTGGTTAAGTGTATTAATCACTGGAGTAATAGTTTTTATTTCTTCATCTCCAAGATACCCATTTTCGCCAGCATGAGGGTTAAGACCACACACTAAGATTCTAGGATTACTGATACCTAAATATTTAAAATCATTGTCAATAATTGAAATGACTTCCGAAAGCGATTCTTTAGTAATATGGAGAGGAACATCTTTGAGCGCTAAATGTGTTGTAGCAAGCGCTACTTTAAGTTTATCATTTGCAAGAAGCATGACAGTTTTTGAGCAATTAGATAATTCTGCTAAATACTCTGTATGGCCACTAAATTTTATCCCTGCTTCATTGATAACTGCTTTATTAATTGGACCAGTAAGGATGCCATTGCACTTATTATTTAAGCAGTCATAAGTAGCCTGCTCAATAAGAGATAAAACATATTCAGCGTTATTTGGGTTTAGTTCTCCTGGTAAAGTTCTTTCTTTAGATTTAACTGGAAAGATGCTTAACTCTCCAGCTTTACAAGTGTTTCCTTCTTTAAGAACAAGCGGTAAATTAAGTAACTTAGCTCTTTCAATTAAAACATCAGGATCAGCGTAAACCTTTAAATTTTCAGTCCTTTCTTTTTGAGCATGGATGATTGCAATATCGGGACCAATTCCAGATGGTTCGCCTGAGGTAAGTGCAATTGTCATGCCAAATCAGTTTAATTTATTAATTGTAAATACGGTAAGCGTTGCAACTGCCCCTGAAAGGATCATGCCCCACAGGATATCTGCCACAACCAACTTTAGACTAAATATATTCATTGAGGCGTAAACCGTTAAATCATAGGTTCCGTAGGTTACTAAACCATAAAAAGCACCAATTAAAAACACATTCAAAAGTGTATTGTCTTGATTAGGATTAACGACAAAGAATATAAGTCCCATTAAAAAAATCGCATAAAAAAGAAGAGCGGGTGCAACCTTAAGCTCCATCAGAGATGGTATCTCTTGTTTATACATCGGAGTTGCTACAAAATATATCCAAAAAACATCGATAATGAAGAAGAAGAGAAGCGCTATAAAGAATGTTTTAATCATAATGTTAGTTTACTTTTAAAGGTTAAGAATGAGGTTATTTAGTTTAGTTAACAAGCTCCCCTTTAGCCTGAAGGTCAGCGTGATAAGAGGATCGCACCATTGGCCCGCTTGCTACCTGTGAAAAGCCGAGCTCATCAGCTATGGTCTTGTAGTGTTCAAACTGTTCTGGAGAAATATACTCTTCAACGGCCAAATGATGGCGACTCGGCTGCAGATACTGACCAAGAGTAAGCATATCAACTTTATGCTTTCTCAGGTCTTTAAGAACATCGACAACCTGCTTTTGCGTCTCCCCGACTCCGAGCATTAGCCCCGACTTAGTTTTGACAGTTGGGTGTTTTTCTTTAAAGCTTTTAAGTAGCTCTAAAGACTGCTGATAGTCAGAACCTGGCCTCACCTTAGGATATAAGCTTGGAACGGTCTCTAAATTATGATTGAAAACATCAGGCGGGCAATCTCGAAATATATTTAAAGCTTTTTCAACTCTCCCACGAAAGTCCGGCGTTAATATTTCAATTTTAACTCCGGGTGTTTTTCGTCTAATAGCATCGATACACTCTTTAAAGTGCATAGCGCCACCATCTCTGAGATCATCACGATCAACAGATGTAATGACAACATACTTAAGGGCCATTTTCAAAATAGTGTCAGCTAAATGATTTGGCTCACTTGTGTCTAGTGGTTTTGGTCTGCCATGGGCAACGTCGCAGAAGGGGCAACGTCTTGTACAGATTTGACCCATAATCATAAAGGTTGCCGTACCGTGGTTGAAGCATTCGCTAAGGTTAGGGCACTGGGCCTCTTCACAGACAGTAAAGAGTTCTTGGCTTCGAAGAGTACTCTTTAGTTCATTAACCTTTTTCGAGTTTGTATGTCGGATTCTTATCCAGCTGGGTTTTTTTAAAGGCTTTCTGTTAGAGTCTGGCTTGATCCTCAGTCTGCTGATTTTGGATTCACCTTTTAAAGCCTTAATTTCAAGTTCCTGAGACATAATTTGAAAGATGATGGGTAAGTTGTTTTTTAATCTTAGATAATTCAAGCGTATTATCCGTTAGATTTGACATCTGGGTGACATTTAAATCCTTGAAACCGCAGGGGTTAATCAGTTTATATGGGGAGAGATCCATATCTATATTTAAACTCAATCCATGATACGTTCTTCCATGCCTGACTTTAAGCCCCAACGCTGCAATTTTGGATCCATCAACATAAACACCTGGAGCGCCACTGATTTTATGTGACGAGATCGAGTAATCTTTGAGAAGGTCAATGATTGATTGTTCAATCAAATTGACCATTTTTTTTACTCCAATCCCGAGCCTTTTAATGTCAATTAAACAGTAGACTATCAGCTGTCCAGGGCCATGATAAGTAATCTGTCCGCCTCTATCCGATTGAATCACTGAAATATCACTTTCGACCAATAGATTATCAGACTTGCCTGTAAGGCCTTGAGTAAATACACTGTCATGCTCTAAAAGCCATAGCTCATCAGGAGTGTCAACAGTTCTGGTATCAGTAAAAGTGACCATTTCTTCCCAGGTTAAGCTGTATTCTTGTAAGCCTTTATCACGAATTTCAATCATGATAATTCATAAAAGATAAGAAACTAAAGGACAGTTTTGAAGATCTTCATTTATTGAATCGAGCTGCTTTCTACTTGTTGCAATGATTCTAATGGTCACAGAAACATACTTACCCTTTGAGCTGTTTTTAAGAGATATTTGATTACTATGCAGTGTTCCAACATGACTCTCAACAATAGCGCTAATTGTATCGATTAAATCAGGCTGATTTAGCCCAAAAACTTTAATTGGATAATCACAAGGGAATTTAAAAATGTCTTCATTTATTTCAGTCACAATCCAAATTTTACCCATTTAAGTTACTCATACATTGTTGTTGATAATAAAATATAATATTTATTTTTTAATCAAATAAATACACCAATGATAGAAGACTTGACTCCCCAAGAATTTCAACACTCTATAAATGAAAAAGGCAACACGCTCATTGACGTGAGAGAAAAACCTGAATTAGATGTTTGTAAGATTGACGGTGCAATCAATATGCCTCTGAGCTCCATTACTGAAACATTTTCTGAATTGGACCCAAGTCAAAGCTATTCTATTTATTGTCACCATGGTATGCGCTCCTTGCAGGTTGCTAATTTTCTATTATCAAAAGGCTTCCAATCCCTTTTTAATCTCAGAGGCGGAATTGATGCCTGGTCTATAGAGATTGATAATTCTGTTGAACGCTATTAAGTTTTCTTGATGCTATTTATTGTTACTTATCTACTCACTAATTAAAAAAATATGAATCAAATTGAACAAATGTTTTTGCTTCAAAGGCAACTAAATGATGAAACAAATGGCCAAGCATGGATCAAGGGATACACCAAAGAGAATAGATCAATATCTTGGTACAGAGGGATTTATATGGAGGTTGCTGAGGCAATTGACTCATTTAATTGGAAGCACTGGAAAAATATTGATGATGAGCCAGACTGGGACAATATCAGAGTTGAACTCGTCGATATTTGGCATTTTGTTATGTCTGAGTCGATTCGCATTGATGATCAGTCATATGCAATTAAGCATCTAGATATGAAAGCAAAGGGTGATTTTGATTCGGATGCATTGATACTCTCTTTGGAAAAGATGCTGAAATTATCAGTTACCTCGAGTATCAATAAAAAAGTTAACAACATTAGAGAGATTACAGATACATTCTTCATCATAATTTCACACTTAGGTATCGACGTTGAAGACTTGTATAAACGCTATGTCGTCAAGAATCAATTGAATACCTTTAGGCAGAAGCATGGCTATAAAGATGGCTCATATATGAAGATTTGGGGTGGCGTGGAAGACAATGTGGTTGCGTTTGATATGATGAATAAGAACCCAAAAATTACCCCAGATGAACTTTATGCTGAACTGGATTCTGTTTACTCTAAGCTCTGATTGAGGTCAGATGACTTCTAAACAGATAAAACTGACTGAATTCAGCCATGGTGCTGGCTGTGGGTGTAAGATTTCTCCAAAACTTTTAAAAGAAATTTTAGGAACTAAATTAGATAGCTTTGTTGATGCAAATTTATTAGTTGGGCATGAATCAAGTGATGATGCTGCTGTTTATGATCTAGGCGATGGAAGGGCGCTCATTAGTACTACTGACTTCTTTATGCCAATTGTGGACAATCCTTTTGACTTTGGAATGATTGCTGGCAGTAATGCGCTAAGTGATGTCTATGCAATGGGCGGAAAACCTTTAATGGCGATTTCAATCTTTGGCTGGCCTATTAATCTTCTTTCTACTGAGATTGGTGCAAAAGTTATCGATGGTGGTCGAGAGATATGTAGACTTGCTGGCATTAATCTTGCTGGCGGGCATAGTATTGATTCACCAGAGCCAATTTTTGGCCTTTCGGTATCCGGCATTGTAGAAATTAAAAACTTGAAAAGAAATATTGGTGCAAAGGTTAACGACACATTATTTTTGACTAAGCCATTAGGAATTGGTGTTTTATCGACTGCACAAAAAAAGAAGATTGTCAGTGCTAGTGATCATGCTATGGCAGTAAAACAAATGTGCACTTTGAATGATATTGGCTATAAATTAGCAAGTATCAATGGGGTTAATGCAGTTACAGATGTTACAGGCTTTGGTTTGGCTGGACATCTCTTGGAAGTTTGTAAAGGAAGTAATACCTCTGCTGAGATCTATTTTGATTCGCTGCCATTGCTTCCAAATATTTTGAAATATATTGAACATGATTGTGTTCCAGGCGGCACTCAAAGAAATTTTGACAGCTATGGAAATCAGATCAGCACTATATCAGATCTTGAAAGATCAATTATTTGCGACCCTCAAACTAGTGGTGGGCTTCTTGTTTCTGTTTCAAATGAAGCGTTAGAAGAATTTGAGAGGCTAATGGAGCTCAATAACCTAAATTTTAAACCTATCGGAAAAATTACTGAAAGGAATGATGAGTCTGAAACAATCGTTTTGAAATGAGTAAACTAGAAGAAATAGATAATTTTTCAGAGATCTTTAAAGCCAACCTTTCTTTACTCGATGTAAGGGCGCCAGTTGAGTTCTCTGTAGGTTCATTCCCTCAAGCCAAGAACTTCCCACTAATGAATGATAGTGAAAGACATGAAATTGGCATATGTTATAAAGAAAAAGGTCAAAACTCAGCTATTGCGCTTGGACATGAATTAATCAATGGATCAATAAGACAAGAAAGAGTTGAAAAATGGCTTGATTTTATAAACAAGAACCCAAAAGGCGCGCTTTATTGTTTCAGGGGTGGCCTACGTTCAAAAATAACACAAGAGTGGATTTATGAGCAATCTGGCGTTGCTTATCCTAGAATTAAAGGCGGATATAAAGCTCTAAGGTCATACCTGCTTGACGAAATGCATAGAATCGCAAATAACAAAGAGTTTATTGTTATCGGTGGTCAAACTGGCTGCGGAAAAACAATACTTTTGAATCAGATAGATAATAGCATCGATTTAGAAGGGCTTGCGAATCATAGAGGCTCTGCATTTGGTAACAACGTATCGCCTCAACCAAAACAAATCGATTTTGAAAATGCATTGAGTATTGAATTAATTAAGAAAGAGTCTTATGGTCATTTATTGATTGAGGATGAGGGTAACAATATTGGAATGATTCACATACCGGATGCCATTAAATTGAAATCACGTGATTCTAATATTGTATTACTGACTGCTTCACTTGAAGAGAGGTTGCATATTAGCCTAAAAAGTTATGTTGTTGATATGGAGAGGCAATTTGCAACAGTTAACCCTCAAAAGGGCTTTGAAAATTATTCAAACTATTGGTTATCGAGTCTATATAAAATTCAAAAAAGGCTAGGAGGGCAGAGATATCAATTACTCTTGACTCAGTTAAAGTTAGCTCTTCAAAAACACAAGGATAATGGCGACGTAAGTGATTATTTACCACTCATTGAATCACTTTTAGTTGACTACTATGATCCAATGTATAATTATCAAATAAACAATAAAAAACATAGAGTTATATTTGAAGGAAACGTACAAGAAGTAAAAAAATTTCTAGCAAAAAATTAAATCTTTGTAGTAATTTCTATGTCAGATACTGGTCTCGATTGGCAGGCTAGGATTTCACCTTGAGATAGGGGAACAAGGCACTCTTGATGAACAACATCACCCTTAACAAGTTGCAAAATACAGCTTCCACAATGACCCTGTCTACAGCTGTGGTTAACTAGAACGTTATTTGCCTCAAGTTCGGTGAGTATAGAGTCCTCTCCATACACATAAAGTGACTCAGTCTTTCCATTAATATTATCGACATCAATCTTAAACATTTGATGTTAGGCAATTAAAGTTTAAAGTCGCTAAAATCTTCGTCTTCAGAATCAATAGTATTATCAATTGCGCTCACAAGATAAGAGGTAATTTCAGTTTCTTGTGGTGCAACTTGGACATTGTCAGAGTCAAGCCAATGGTTAAGCCATGGCAGTGGGTTCGTAGTTTGCTCAAATATCGGCTGCAGGTTAAGAGCTGACATACGAATGTTGGTAATATACTCAAGATATTGCTTAAGAATTTGCGCATTAAGACCAATCATAGAGCCATCCCTGAAGAGATACTCAGCCCACTCTTTTTCTTGATTTGCAGCGTCTTTAAACATCTGTATTACCTCTGATTCACACTCAATTGCAATGGCTTGCATATCAGGATCATCTTTACCATCACGCATTAAATTAATCATGTGCTGTGTGCCTGTGAGATGGAGCGCTTCATCTCTAGCGATGAGCTTAATAATTTTCGCGTTACCTTCCATAACTTTCCTTTCAGCAAAGGCAAATGAACATGCAAAACTGACATAAAAGCGAATCGCCTCTAAAATGTTTACTGACATTATTGTTAGATAGAGAAGTCGCTTAAGTGAATACATATTGATGCTAATAGTTTTCCCATCAATTTTATGCTCTCCTTCTCCGTTAAGAAGATAGGCCTGTGTATGCTTAATAAGTTTATCGTAGTGTTTAGAAACACTTGTAGCTCTTTGAATAATCTCTTCAGTCCTCATAATTTCATCAAAAACTGCACCTGGTTCATTGACAATCGCTCTAATGATATGAGTGTATGAGCGTGAATGAATGGTCTCTGAGAAAGCCCAGGTTTCAATCCAATTTTCTAATTCAGGGAGAGAGACGATCGGTAGGAATGCAATATTGGGTGAGCGACCTTGGACAGAGTCTAATAAAATCTGGTATTGAAGATTAGATATAAAGATGTGCTTTTCGTTTGGCAACAGCTTAGCAAAATCGATTTTGTCTTTTGAAACATCGATCTCTTCTGGTCGCCAAAAGAAAGAAAGCTGTTTTTCAGTAAGCTTTTCAAACATCTCAAACTTTTGTTGATCAAAACGAGCAACATTCACCGAATCACCAAAAAACATTGGCTCTTTGAGTGTGTCATTAATTTTTTGATTAAAAATACTATAGGACATAATTAATAAATTTTATAGTTTACAAACACCATCTTCGCAATCATCATCCCCTTTAATGGCGGCGTTTTGGTCATCACTGGCTCCATCCCTAGTGTTATGGTAATAAAGTGTTTTGATGCCATACTTATAAGCCTTCAGAAGATCCATCAAGAAGAGTTTCATTGGAACTCTATTACCATCATATTGAGATGGATCATAGTGCGTATTTGTTGAGATAGACTGATCTACAAATTTTTGCATAATGGCACATAGCTGAAGGTAACCCTCATTGTCTTTGATATCCCAAAGAAGTTCATAACTTTTGTGTAGTTTTTCATACTCAGGGACAACCTGTTTAAGAATTCCATCTTTAGATTGTTTGACCGATATAAAGCCTCTGGGTGGCTCTATACCATTAGTGGAGTTAGAAATTTGAGATGAACTTTCACAAGGCATGAGGGCAGTTAAAGTAGAGTTTCTTAGGCCTTTGGCTTGGATATTTTTTCTCAAAGTGTCCCAATCAAGTTCTAGTTTAGTATTACAAAATTGATCAATATCTTTTTTATAACTATCGATCGGCATTACACCTTTTGCATACTGAGTCTCAGAGAAAAGAGGGCAGGGACCAAACTCTTCAGAAATCTCATTTGATGCCTTCAATGAGTAATATTGAAGCGCTTCGAATGTTTTATGGATTAAATCATTGCCTGAGCCATCAGAATATTTAGCACCATTCTTAGCTAAATAGTAAGCTAGATTTGTTACTCCAATGCCAAGAGTTCTTCGATTGTTACTAGCAATTTCAGCTGATTTAAGCGGGTAATCTTGATAGTCAAGTAAAGAGTCAAGAGAGCGAACAATGATATCAGTAATATCCTCAAGCTCATCAAGACTCTCAAGGGCTCCTAAATTAACTGCTGAAAGTGTACAAAGTGCCACTTCACCTTCTTTGTCTTGGACAGAGTACAAAGGTTTTGTCGGCAGTGTAATCTCCATACAAAGGTTAGATTGCTTAATTGGGGCTTGGGAAGGGTCAAAAGCGCCATGAGTGTTGCAGTGATCAACATTTTGAAGATATATACGACCCGTATTTGCCCTTTCCTTCATAAACATTGCAAATAGTTCACGAGCACTAATTTCTTGTTTACGAATAGAGTCATCTTTCTCATACTTCTCGTAAAGTCTTTTAAACTTTTTTTGATCTGTGAAAAAAGAATCGTAGAGCCCAGGAACGTCATTAGGAGAGAATAAAGTGATATTTTCATCCTTAACAAAACGCTCATACATCAAGCCATTAAATTGAACGCCATAGTCAAGATGCCTTATTCTATTTTCATCCGTTCCCGTGTTATTTTTTAAAACAATTAGACCTTCTACTTCGAGATGCCATAGAGGATAAAAAAGTGTTGCAGCACCGCCTCTTACACCACCTTGCGAGCAAGATTTAACAGCGGTATGAAAGTGTTTAAAGAACGGAATGCAACCAGTATGAGTCGCTTCACCGCCTCTAATTGGGCTACCTAGAGCACGAATTTTTCCAGCATTAATACCAATACCAGCACGTTGAGAAACATACTTAACAATTGCACCAGAAGCAGCACTTATAGAGTCTAAATCATCATCTGTTTCAATTAAAACGCAAGAGGAAAATTGTCGCGTAGGTGTTCTAACACCAGCCATAATCGGTGTTGGCAATGATATTTTGAAGTTAGACGAGGCATCATAAAAACGCTTAACAATATTAATTCTTGCCTTGCCTTTATATTCTTGAAATAAGCACATTCCAACGAGCATATAAAGTATTTGAGGAGACTCATGAATCTCACCAGTTACACGATTTTGGACTAAATATTTACCTTCAAGCTGTTTTACTGCAGCATATGAAAAGTTCATATCACGCCAATGATCAATATAATTATTAAACTCTTCAAACTCAGAAGCGCTGTATTTATTAAGGATGTCTTTATCGTAAATCCCTAATTTTGTCAGCTTAGTGACGTGATCTATTAAAGAAGGCGGGGTAAAAGATTTAAATGCTTTTTTTCTAAGATGAAAAATTGCTAAACGAGCAGCCAAATACTGATAATCAGGAACATCTGTTGAAATTAAATCTGCAGCAGACTTAATAATAGTCTCATGGATATCTTCAGTTTTAATACCATCAAAAAAAGCTAACTGAGCATTAATTTCAACTTGGGAGACAGAAATATTTTCTAAATCTTGTGAGGCCCAATGAACAACACGATGAATTTTTTCTAAATCAATTGATTCTTTTGAACCATCTCTTTTGGTGACTAATAATTCTTGATCGACAGCCTGGTCTTTGACTGCTTGGATTTCCTGGTTCAAACTCAACTCCTAAAAAATGCACTACATTTAGTGCTTACGGTGATAAATATACACTAAATATAGAATATAAATAAAATAGATGTAATATTAATTAATGAATTAAGAGCAATTTTTTGCTAAGCAATTGAAAAAAAAGGAGAAATTAGAAAAAGAAAAAAAATAAAATTTAAGACCTTCTTCTCGAGACAAAAATACCAGAAATAATAAGTAGAAGTGCCAAAATATTTTGCCAAAGAATATCTTCTCCAAGTAATAAAGCTCCGAGAAAAAAAGCAACTACTGGAATCAAATAATTAATATTAGATAAAAAAGTAGCTCCTGCTGTATTAATAATAATAAAGTATAGCAAAGCAGCAAATCCAGTTGGAAGGGCGCCCAATAAGATAATACTTACACCACTAATTAGTGGAATATTAGAGAAATCAATAAAGAATATACTTGGCCAGAGAAGAAAAGAAAGTAAACTTGCGACAATAAGAACTCCAGTACTAGAAATTAATGGATCATAAGAAGGAAGTCGAGATGCAATAATTGTATTGATAGCATAAGCACATGCTGCACTGAGAACTAATAAAATTCCAAACAGAGTATTATTGCCATTATTAATAGAAGGTCCAAGTATAAAAAGTACACCAGAAATACCAATAATGAAACCAAAGACTTTGAATCTATTGAGTTTGTCATTTGGAAGAAAAATATGAGCTAAAACAAGTGTAACTAATGGCATGAAGGCCATTAATAATCCAGCCATTCCAGATGTAATAGTTAATTGACCTGTTGCAATAAGCAGATAAGGCAAGATATTTCCTATGACAGCATAAACAATAAAATGCAACCAGGGAGTAATTGATCTTGGAAAAGTTTTTCGGTAATAAAGTGCAATACCGAGCATAGTGATTGCGCCGATGACTAATCTGTAGCCAACTACTTGCTCCGGTGAAAAGAATAAAAGTGCACGATCAATAAGAAGAAAAGAAGATCCCCAAACAATAACAAGTAAACCTAAAAGTTGATAACTTCTTTTATTTATTGGCATATTAGTAAAATTGGGACTAAGGTATAAAAAAGATAATATTGGAA
>Ga0233427_10001678_pt1 | contig 22881 bp, 20 predicted proteins | sample SI_118_April2016_5_FD_179885 | JGI IMG/M metagenome (GOLD analysis project Ga0233427, IMG submission 179885) | Seawater microbial communities from Saanich Inlet, British Columbia, Canada - SI_118_April2016_100_MG | ecosystem: Environmental > Aquatic > Marine > Inlet | place: Canada: British...
TACATTAGATGATTATCTAAAAGAAAATCGAGAATATTGGAAACCACTTCTTTTAGATAATGAAGAGATTGATTATTTCTCCCTTTTTCCTAAAATAAAGAATGATTTTTATGATTTTTCATTTCTGGATGAGGAAGATAAATCAAAATGGAATGAGTTATTTAAAATTGAAAGACAAAAAAATATTCAAAGACAATTTGAATTACCAAAAGAAAAAGTAATTTTTGTTGATCATCATACTTCACACGCTTCATATGGATATTATATGTCCCCCTTTAGAAATGATGTTTTAATTTTAACAGCTGATGCATTTGGTGATGGTTGTAATTGTTCTATTTCTTTAGGAGATCAAAATAATATAGAAACAAAATTTAAATCTCCAAATCATAATCTTGCTAGATTATACAAATACATCACATTACTTTTAGGAATGAAGCCTAATGAGCATGAGTATAAAGTAATGGGATTGGCTCCATATGCATCTGATTATATAATTGAGAAACCATATGAAATTTTTTCATCAACACAATATGTTGATGGATTAGATTTTAAATATAATATTAAACCTACTGATAATTATTTTTGGTTTAAGGAAAAATTAGAGGGTTGTAGATTTGATGGTATTGCAGGTGCTCTTCAAAAATATGCTGAAGAAATTATGAAAAAATGGGTTGAAAATGCAATATCTCATTTTGGTAAACATACTATTGTATTCAGTGGTGGACTAGCAATGAATATTAAAATTAATAAAATTATTTCTGAAATAAGTGGTGTTGATAATTTGTTTATTGCAGGTGGTGGTGGTGATGAATCACTTTCAATTGGTGCTGCTATTTTTCACTCCAATCAAATAAATCCTAAAATTTCATTCCAATCTCCTCTTCATGATTATCATGGTCCTGAAATTGATGATCAATCCCTTGACAAAATAATGGAGAAGAAAGGATTGTCATCTGAATTTAATTTGAAACATACAAATAATTTAGAAATTGCAGAATTATTGTCTCAGAATTATGTAATTGGTAGATGTAAGGGAAGATCTGAATTTGGACCTCGTTCTTTAGGAAATAGATCCATTCTTGCTAATCCTTCTAAGGTGGACAATTTGAAAAAAATTAATGAGAAGATTAAATTCCGAGATTTTTGGATGCCATTTACCCCATCAATTTTAATTGAACAAAGTGAAAAGTATGTAATTAATCCAAAAAATATACTTTCTCCATATATGACAATTGGATTTGATTCTACAGAAAAAGCAAAAATGGATTTAGTTGCTGCAATTCATCCAGCAGATCAAACATTACGTCCACAATTTGTAGAAAAATCTACTAATCCTGAATATCATGATTTAATATCAAAATTTGAGGCATTAACTGGCATTGGAGGCTTATTAAATACATCATTAAACTTACATGGAGAACCTATAGTGGGTAATGTCGATGATGCAATTCATACACTTTTAAATTCTGATTTAGATGCATTAGTCATAAATGATTATCTTATATCTAGAAAAAGGTGATTGATTTGGTTCAAAAAAATAAAAATAAATCAATATCAAAATATTTGAAAATTCCTATATTATTATGTAAAAATCATTTTGAAGAAAATCCAAATGAATTTGTTGTCACCACATCAAAAAAATGGAAATATATTGCAATTCCTACACCAAAAGGCGATTGCTCATGTCATATTTGTACTGAATCTCTAAATGAACCTGGACCATTTTTTAGAGAAGGTGATTTTAAAGGAAAAGATCTAAGATATGCTAATTTTAGACATGGTAATTTAGCTAATTCTGATTTTAGTGGTTCTGATCTTAGACATTCTGATTTAAGTAATGCTAATTTTGCTAACTCTGATTTTTCTGGAGCAAATTTGAGTAAATCAAATTGTTACAATGCTAATTTCAGATATGCAAATTTACGTGAATCAAATTTAACTGAAACTAACTTTTACAATGCAAATTTATACGATGTAAATTTACGTCACGCTAAAATTATTAAAACAAGTTTCAGATATGCAAATTTATCTAATTCTACACTCAGTGGTGCAAAAATTAAAGATGCTATTTTTTCTACAGCATTCACTGAAAATTGTCATGGATTAAAAATTAGTGACTAATTTTATGGTGATAGCTGACTTGTTTGTTTTATTTTAATTTGTAGATCTTCTTTATTATCGATTAAATGTTCTGGAAATATTTTAAATTGTTGAGTTCCTCTACCGTACCAAATTGCATAATATCCCCATAAAACTGGGTCATCTTCTTTGACTTTATTTTGATAAGTATATTTCGAATGATTTTTTGTTAAAACCTTTGACGTGAAAAAGTTTTTCCAATCAAATTGAAATTCTTGTATTTTAATCTCGGGTTCATTTCTTGTAGTAAGAACAAATAATTGAAATTCTATGAGTTCATTTAATTTTTCTAATGATGTGTTATGATCAAATTCTTTCTCCAAAAAATTCACATATTTTTTTAGTTCATTTTTTAAATTTTCTTTATTACGAATTAATCTTAACCAACTTGCTTCTTCAATGGGCCAAACAATTTCTCCCAATGATGAGTCAAGATGATTCCATCCTTCACCTGAATATCCTTTTTCAATATAATTTGTAAAAGTTTTAAATTCTTTTGAAAATTCAGATTCTGATTGTTGACAGTATTTTATAAATTTTTCATAAAATTCTATAAATCCAAGTCCATATGTTATATTATAAAATTTAGAAATCATTTCGAGGATACCAAAAATTTGAAAAGTTAATGTCATCCAAGAAAATAAATGCATTTGTTTAAGTTCTTCATGTGTAAATGAGGATGTACTTATAATAATTTCTTCATATTCTTGAATATCTTTTTTGGGAATTATTACATGTGATGTATACATAGGTGATGTTTTAGTTTTTATTTTATGGAATCCTTTGTATGCTGGTTCATTCATTGGTGCATTTACATAGATAGCACATGTGTGAATATACATTGTACTTATTTTCCCATCTTCTGCAACCACTTCCAATCCTCTTTTAAAACTGTCAAGAGTTTCACCTGGAAGCCCTCTAATTATTTCTGTATATGCCGTAATACCATTTTCTAAAAATGCTTGAGTTAATTGAGAATATTTGTCAAATTTAATATTCGCTCTTTTAACTATTTTTAATGTTTCCTCATCCATTGATTGTAACGCTAATGTAACATCCCTTAACAGACCTCCTTCTTGTAATTTTTTTGCAATTGGAATTATTTTATCTGAAGAAGCTTTTGCCCATGCAGATGAAAAATACTTTGGATAACCTGTTTTAATAGCTGATTGTTTCAAAGTTTCTGCAATTCTTAAATCTCTATCATGAAACATGCCAAAATTAGCATCACAACATTCTATAAATTCTAATTTATTTTCAGCAAACCATTTAATTTCATTAAACAATCTGTCTTCAGCATATCTTGTTGTTTTATTAAAAGCAGCAGCACCCCAATCACAAAATGTACAACCATATGGACAACCTCTATTTGTTTCCCAATTTGTTGCCCATTTTTCACTTTCTTGCCTATCTACTAATTCCCAAATAATATTTGTTAAATATGGTGACGGTAAACTATCTTCATTAATTCTTTTTTCAGGCTCTGTACGAAATTCTTTTGTTTCAATGCCTTTAATTTTAGAAAAATCTTTTTTATTCAAAAATTCTAAAAATACATTTGATATGACTAATTCTCCTTCTCCATGAACTAATAGATCTATAAACGGATATTTTATAAAAAATCCTTCAGTTCTATTAGGAACTTGTGGTCCACCAAAAATAATTGTACATGATGGATTTTTTTCTTTAATTAGTTTAGCCATTTGGGTTGTAATTTCCCAATTCCATGCATAACAGGAACACAATAAAATGTCACAATTTTTACTATCTTCTAAATATCTGTCCATTTGATCTCTAAAAATAAAAGATTTTTCAAAATGAAAATTATCCTTAATTTTTTTGTTATTTTTTAGATAAGCAGTTAACATTGCAATACTAAATGGAAAATGCATACGTTTTCCATGTCGGTAATTAAATTGTGTACTACAGACTTTCATTTGTTTCAATAAAAATCCAATATATTAAATATTTAAATGGTAATATTATTACTTTATAATATATTTATATTTGAAAATGATTTAATTGACAATAATTCTCATTTAACTAAAATTTTTGTGTAAAAACTATAGATCAGATAATACGGAATTGTTCATTTTATTCTAGTTACTCCCCAACTTTGCCTTGAGTTTCTCCATAGTTCAACATATGGAAAATTATGAGATTTACAAAAAGATTCAAAAGAATCATTAAGATTTACATCATCAGAAGATAGAATTCCACCTTTGTTGATATGTGGAAATACCAAATCAAACTGCCACTTCATTCTAATTTCTTCATCATCATGATGAAAGAAATCAATTTTCCCTAAATTTGTCAGTAGTTTTGGGAGCTCTTCATTAGAATCGCCTAAAATCAATTCCCAACGATCACGAAGAGAATCAGGTACTACACGACCAATATCTTCAGGAGGTACATCCCATTTCTTTTCTTCTCCTTTTGAGTTAATAAAATGGGCATATGGAAGATCAATTGAATACAATTTACCTTTTTTATTGTCATGTAAAGCTTGTAAGATCAAAGCAGATGAGTCCCCACCTGCAACACCAGTCTCTATAATTGATTCAGGTTTTGTAACTCTGACTAAAACATAAAGACATAAGTGATAAGCTAAATGAGGATTGATATTTTTATTTGGCATGCTTTGTGTAATTTCTTCTAAAACCTGGAACAATTTCGATTCATCAACAAGAATATCCTTAAATTTATCATATAATTGACGGGCTTTTTTTAATCGAATTTCTAGCCATTTTTTCTTTATTGTTTCAAGATTTCCAAGGGATGTTAATGTAACAGAAAAAAGTGATGGATTTGCAAATAAAAATTTAATATTTCTTAAAGATAATGAAGTATGTAAGATTTCATTTACCATGGGTAGATAATCATAGTTCTATTTGATCAACATAATAAATATTAATCAATAGTAAGAATTACTATTATGTCAACAGAGAATTCTAAATGGTCTTGTATACATTGTAAAAAAATAATGCCTATTGCAGAAGCAAAAGAACATGCAAAATTAGGTGATCCTCATGCGTGTTATCCTCACAAGGAAAGTTAAACAAATCTAAGAAGATTAAATATAGAAATAATACCTAATTCTAAATGAGATATATTAGTAATTAATTATTCGTAGAATTCTTTTCTACTGAATTTAAAATAACATCAGCCATTCTGTCACTAGCACAACCATCAAATGGATCTGTCACCATTTTAAAAAAATTCACAATATTCTCCTTGGTTGGTGGAGATTCTAAAGTATTTTGAATTATTTTTGGTAAATCACTTATAGAATCACAACCATGTGCAGCTTTTTGTTCTATCAATATTGATTTAGGACAATTAGGAAAAGATATTGAAATTAATGGAATTCCAGTAATTATTACATCTAAATTTGCAGTATCAAATGGCCCAAAGGATAAAGCTATATCAAAATTTTGTATTAAAGAACCCAAACTTTCTTTTTGAAAAATTTTAATTTTTGCATTATTTTTTTTTTGAAATTCCTCATAATCTTGTAATGATTCAGAAGTAGGGTGTATTTTCAAAGAAATATCAAAGTTGCCAATCTTAATTAGAGTATTTACCAAAGTGGATAAAAAACTCATTTGTGTTTTTTTGGATGTATATCCATGTGTATATAGTGGATTTGTTACTATCAATATTTGTACTGGATTATATGTAGAAATGGTTTTTGCATGAAATAACGAAGGAGTAAAATTGTCAAATATTGGGCTTCCTATTACAGTTAAAGAATTTTTTGGCAATCCAAATTTTGTCAAGGGATCAATCCAATCATCATTAGAAAGACACACTTTGTCCGAAATCAATCTTGTATCAAATTCTTTATCCAACGTACCAAATGAATTTACCCACAAACTTTCAACAAAATGTGAAAAAAATTCTGAATAACCAAGATTACAGGATTTGAGGGTTTTTAGATAAAAAAAGTACTTGTAGAGATAAAATCTTCCTCTTGAGAAAGTATTGTTCCCAATATCAATATTAGATTTTGAAAAAAATCGTCTCAGTCTACCCAAAAATAGATTTAATGAGGAAGGTGGATTTGATGTCATAATATCAGTATTACGTCCATATAGTTTACAAGAAATCACAGGGATTTTTTTAAATTTTGCTGCAATTATAAATGGGTATGAAGAGTAAGCAAAAGATAATTCGGTGAGGATAACATCAGGTTTTTCTTTATCCATAATATCACATGCATCATTATAATTTTGAATAGGTTTTATTTGAATATCAGGATAAGTGTTTTCAAATTTTTGAGATGGTGTTTGCAATATCCAAATTAATGTTGGATTAGTTTTTTTTTGAAGGGCATGAAGAACATTTTTTGCAAGAATAGTAATCACATTTTTTTGATTAGGAAGATATGGAATAATCATTAGAATACGTATTCTGTTCACATTAAAACAAATTATTTGTTTTATATTATCTTTATCTGGTTTAAATAGATGTTACAATTGAATATTGAACTGTAAATTTTTATAGATTTTAATAAATATCATTTTATTATAAAATTAAATTTAATCATAATTATTTATAGATCTCAATAATTATCAAATAAAATAACTAAATTTTTTATCCATTAGAAATTACTTGTTACATCTAGATAATGAGTTTATTTTAATTCATTCTAACCATGTTTTTCTCTTACGACATTTACAAGTGAAAAAAGCATTATTGATGTCATCAATAACATAACACCGAAAATTGTAGAACCAATCCCCAATAGAGCTAAATTTGTTATAACTTGACGAGAATCAGTAAATCCTTGAATAGTCCATAAAATAAAAAACAATCCTAATGTTAAAAAAAAGACACCAGGTATTCCATAAAATTTCAATGGATGTTCAATTGAAGTAAATTTTAAAGTACTTATAATAACAGATACCCCATGAGATACTGGATGATGAGTTGATGTTTCTCCTTCATACAATACCACGATTGGGACTTCACCTATGTTGAATCCTTTTTTACTTGATTTAATAAGAATCTCAGTTGAAACTCCCATTCCAAATTCTGATGGTGTAATATCCATTATCACTTTTTTGCTATATGCTCTAAATCCACTTTGAGAGTCTGTAACTGTTTTTCTAGTAGAGGCATTTGTTAACGATGTAATTGCTTTTATTCCTAACTTTCTGTAAGTTGGAATATCACTTCCTTTTCCTAAAAATCTAGAACCAATTACAATATCTGCATCTTTTTTTTCTATTGGTTCTATCACTGACTTAATATCTTCTATTCTATGTTGTCCATCTGCATCAAATGTCACTAGTACATCAAAATCCAATTCTTTAGCTTTGATAAAGATACTCCTAATACTAGCACCATATCCTAAATTTTTTGGATGGTTTACTAATGTTACACCTAATTTTTCAGCAATTTCTGCAGTAAAGTCTTCAGAACCATCATTACATACTATGATATTATTGGTAATTGCTTGTAATTTTACTATAATTTTTGCAATATTTTTTTCTTCGTTAAACGCTGGAATTCCTACCACAATTTTCATAGTATAACCTAAGATAATGATCTTTAAGAAGATATGTACAGGGAAATTTGGCTTTATTATTTTCCCAATTTATTCAGAAATACTTTTTCACAAAATCAATTGATTTTACTTATTAAGAATTAATCTCATCCAAGACTAGTCATGTATGCACTCTAATCTATGCTATAGCCAAGATGGGGATTACCAAGTTATTTTTAGATAACAAGTGTAATTCATATCTAAAAATTTAGTTTTTGACAAATATCTTTTAATTGAGAATCAAAAGTAGAAAGTATAAAGTTATGACATTAAATGGATTAATCAGATATAATATTCGAATATTGTTTCATAAATTAGGTTATGATATTTCACCAATAATGAATAAAGAAAAATTAAGTGATTTTAGTGAAAAGGACTTTAAGTTAATAAATTCTGTAAGAAAATATACTTTAACTAGTCCAGAGAGAATGTATGCACTAATTGAATCTGTGCGATATATTACAAAAAATCAAATTTCTGGGAATATTGTTGAATGTGGCGTGTGGAAGGGGGGATCGATGATGTTAGCAGCAAAAACATTGAAGGAATTAGACAATACAGATTATGATCTTTATCTCTTTGATACTTTTGAAGGGACTACAAAACCCACAGAAGTAGATAAAGATTATCTAGGAAATTCAATGTTAAAAACATGGGAAAAGGAGTTTGAGGGAAAAGAAAAACTACCTACATCTGCAGATCATGTACCATTTGAAGAAGTTCAAAAAAATCTTTTTTCAATTGGATATCCAAAAGAAAAAATTCATTTTATTAAAGGTAAGGTTGAAGATACAATTCCAAAAAATTCACCAGAAAAAATATCCATATTAAGATTAGATACGGATTGGTATGAATCAACTAAACATGAATTAGAAAATTTATTCCCAAGATTATCCTCTGGAGGGATATTAATCATTGATGATTATGGACATTTTGAAGGGTCAAAAAAAGCTGTAGATGAATATTTTGCAAAAAACAAAATCAGATATTTTTTAAATAGAATTGACTATACTGGAAGATTAATAGTAAAAATTTAAAAACTATACCTAAGTTAATAGTTTAACTAAATTGTTCATGCTAGAAAATCATATAATTGAAAGAATAATGCATGACATAAGTTAATTTAATGACAATTAATCAATGATTTCATTTTTTGATTTAATTTTAATTTCTTCACCTAAACAAGTTGGAATATTTCTTAAATTATTTAAAACTGTAGATAACAATGAAAAAGATAATGCATGACATTCATCAGGATGTTTAAAATTCCGATTTCCTTTAACATAAAAAAATATATCTGAAGGTTCAAAGGCTAATGAAACATACATTACATTAAAGTTATCAGAATGATTTCCAAATGCAACAGGTAATTGAAAGAATCTTTTCAAAAGATTGATTGCTTTTAAGTTAACAAGATTAATTTTGTTACTTAATTGTGTATGAATTAGAGTGAATTGTTCCTTAGAATCAGAAATAAATGATACTAATTCTTTTATTTCATCTAAATCAGACATACCAGTAGAAACAAAAATAGGTTTTTTTGTTAATTTCATTTTTGAGATTAATTTAAAATTTAAAATATCATTACTGAACACTTTGTAAAAATCTGTTTCTAAATTATTAAAAAAATCAATTTTATTAGGATCCGAAATCATGACACCAAACTTAATTTTATGATTATGGATTTTTGGAATTATATCTTCATAAAAAGAATCAGGCAAAATAAAATTAGAAAATTTTGGATTAGAATAAAAAGATTCATCTCCAACATAAAATGTTATTCCATCCGGTTTTGATTCTATGATTTTATTGACATATTCTTTGGCATATTCAATATCACCCATATGATTTAGTCCAATTTCACAAATTAGCATATTAGACATTTGTATTAAGCAATATTAAAAATACTTGTAATAATTAATTTAAATTTAATCTACGATGTAATTTACTACTATGTTCTGTAGTATCAAGGATTTTCAAAATGTTTAATTCATCAACAAAAGAAAATGGATATAATTTTCCTTTCAAAGAATTTACAAAGTTTTTTGTTTCTTCAAAATATAATGATTCAGGAGGAGTTGTGCCTACATAACCCCTTGCAGTTGAACCCATTTTGACTTTGATTTTTTTTCTTGTCTTTTCCTTTAATAGTAAAATCTCACCTGTTTTGAAATCACATAAAATTGTACCTTTTTCGCCAATAATTTTTGTGGTTTTCGACGGAGGATTAGTTATTACATCAGTAATATAATTGCAAATAATTCCATTCTTAAATTCAAACATAGCATTATAGATATCATCAATTTTTGCATCCAAATTAGAAATTTTTGTGACATTACCAAAAACTGAAGAGATTTCAGAAAATAAAGAAACTATCCAGATTAGATCTACAGGAAATAATTCCCGAGCTCCACCTGTTAGTTTTTTTGAAGCAAAAAAATCATTGTGATTTTCCCATGGATGCCACAAAGGTAATGAAAATCCAGAGTGATGATGAATGACACAAATATTTCCAATTAAATTTTTTTTAAGTAATTTTTTTAATTCTAGCACCATTGGATGGAATTTCATAGAGCATGAAGGCTTTCCAATTACAGATGAATATTTCATCAAATCAATGATTTTTTTTACTTCATTTGAAAGTAAGTTTAATTCTGTAAAAAAATTGATCCCATTTTTGATGGCAATTTTGACATATTTATTATGTAAATTTGGTGGAGAAGAAATAATCATTGTTGTAGGTTTAAAATATAATGCTTCTTGAAAATTAGTTACTGTTTTAATTTTATATTGTTTTGATACTTCTTTGGTTCTATCAATTCGCATATCATAACCAATTATATCAGAATAACCTAAATCTAAAAGATTTCGTAATCTTCGTTTTCCCATAGAACCCAAACCAACTATAAGGAATCTTTCTTTCATATCATGCTTAAGAAAATTAAACTTAATTTAACTTTGTTGAAAAATTAGTATTGGCATCATCATAATGAACTTTCCATTTTTTATCTAGGTCTTTAGTAATATCAATAAAATCATTATTTTCTTCACAAAAATTAATTAGTTTAGATAAGTTAAAATCATTTCCCAAATTTTTAAAAATTAATTGTGCAAATTTTAGATCTTCGGGATAATCAAGTGTAAATCGTAGTTCTTTATTGAAGTTTATAATTTCAACATTTTCAAAAAATTCTAAATTAAATAAATTTAATTCAGTTAGAAATGCACGATAATGTGTATCAGTAATATTCGTTTTCTTTATAGAACAAATTTTTGATAAAGAGTCAGGAGTAAAACCAACAGAACGAAATCCAAAAGGAAATCCTTTCATATCAATAACGTCTGGATTTGTTTTTTCATATTGCATAATTAGTTTATCAATTAATTCAGGATCAGTGTAAATATCATCTCCATCAACATTGACAATAAAATCTGGTTTGTAAAATTTTGAAGCATCATAAAATCTTTGTAAAATATCAATTTCACTACCTCTAAAATATTTAATATTATTTTTTAGTAAAACATTGACAAGTACATCATCTGTTTTATTAGTTGTAGTACAAATTACTAAATTTCTAATTTTTTTACATTTTCTCAATCGTTCTAAAAGAAAAAAAATAAGAGGTTTTCCTTTACACTCTTTTAATGCTTTTCCAGGTAATCTAGAATTCCCTAATCTAATAGGAATAAAAATATCACATTTCATTTTGTTGAAAATTCAAGATCTTTTTCAACCATTAAAGAAACTAAATCATCAAAAGATAATTCAGGTTTCCAATCTAATGCTGAACGAGCCTTGCTTGCATCACCAAGTAAATATTCAATATCTTTAGGTCTCATACATTTTTCATCAATTTCAACAAAATTTTGCCAATCACCTAAATCAGCAATACTAAATGCCTTTTCCAGAAATTCAATAACAGAAAATGATTTTCCAGTGGCAATTACAAAATCATCAGGAGTTTTTTGTTGTAACATCAACCACATGGCTTTTACATAATCTCCTGCAAAACCCCAATCTCGTTTTGCATGGATATTTCCCAAATGAATTTTTTCTAATTTTTTTTGTTTTATCAAAGCAATAGAACTAGTAATTTTACGTGTAACAAATTCTAATCCTCGAAAAGGTGATTCATGATTAAATAAAATTCCGGAAGAAATGAACATTCCATATGCTTCTCTATAAAATTGAGCTGTTTTGTGTGCATAAACTTTTGAAATTCCATAAGGACTCATAGGTAAAAGTCTAGAATCTTCATTTTTAATTTCAGAACTATTTCCAAACATTTCACTTGATGAAGCTTGATATATTTTTGATTTAGGGCAAAGATCGCGAGCCTCTTCAAAAATTCTTAGTGCCCCCACACCAGTTATGTCAGAAGTATACAGCGGTTGTTCAAAAGATGCAGCAACAAAAGATTGGGCAGCAAGATTATAGATTTCATCTGGTTTTGATTCTTTAATTGCTCTAGAAATTGAAACATGATCATGTAAATCAGCTCTAATCAGATTGACATTAGATAAAATATCAAATGCTTCTAATCTTTCAAACGCTTTATGGCTTGTTCGTCTATATGTTCCAAAAACAGTGTAACCTTTTTTTAATAAAAAATCAGCTAAATACGTTCCATCTTGTCCAGTGATACCAAAAATTAATGCATTAGTCATAATATTGTAAATAATACATAAAATATAATCTATAAAAACTTCTGTTAAATTATTCCAATTAAGTCAAATTAGTATATAAAAAATTAATCAATCATTTTCCACGAAAATTGAGTAGGTTTAGAAATATTTTTGTTAACAGTTTTACCAATAATTTTTTTTAAATTATCACTCAAAGGTAAAACTCCATTTTTATTTCCACGCATAGTCAAAATAGAACTTTTTGTAATTTTTTGCCCTTTTTTAATAACATTTAAAACAATAATTTTTCGCATAGACAAATTTCTTTGTTCAGAATTTGTGATAAATTTTTCAGGGTTTCCTAGTGATTGCTCCATCATTCTAATATCTTTAATCCATTGTGATAATTCATCTGGTTCCATCGAAGCTTTTTGATCAGGACCAGATAAAGATCTAGACAATGTGAAATGCTTTTCAATTACACAAGCACCCATTGCTATTGCACCTAAACTAGCAACATTATTTTTTGTATGATCAGAAAAACCAACAGGGATTTTATATTTATTTTTAAATGAAGAAATTACACGTAAATTTACATCGTTATTTGGTGCAGGGTAATCCGATGTAGTTTGTAATAAAATTAAATTATTCTTAAAATTATTTTTTGAGAGTAATTTTATTGCTTTATCAACATGAATATGAGTTGATAATCCAGATGACAAAATCATAGGTTTTCTCTTTGAAGAAACATATTCTAAAAATGGATGATTTGTCAAATCTGATGATGAGATTTTAAATGCAGATACATTAATAGAATCAAGAAAATCTACACTTTCTTTATCATAAGGAGTAGATAAAAAAATTATATTTTTTTTATTACAATAATCAAAAATTTTCTTTTGATCTTGAAAAGAAGATTCTAATTTTTTTATGATTTTAAAATAATTTTTTTCTTTTAATTTATTTTGATATTTAGGTTTTACCGAATTAGTTAATTGAATATTTTTAGCTTTAAAAGTTTGAAATTTAATTGCATCAGCTCCAACTTTTTTGGCAATATCTACCATTTTAAATGCTGAAGAAAGTTTATTGTTATAATTTATGCCAGCTTCAGCTATAATAAACACAGGATTATTGAATCCGATTTTTTTATTTTGTATTTGCACTATTCCTATCATTAATGCTATACTAAAATATATTATGTAAGCTTAAATTTGAATTGATAATTTAGTAATTATGATTTACACATCAACAAGTTGTTTAAAAAATCCAAAAAATGTTATCAAGGTATTAGATACTTATGAAAAAGCAGGAATCCAACAAGTTGAATTAGGTTCAGTTCATGAATACTTTGAAATAAATGAATTAAAAAAATTTAATTTTGATTTTATTATTCATAATTATTTTCCACCACCAAAAAACCCATTTAATCTAAATTTAGCATCTCAAAATAAAGAAATTCTAAAAAAAAGTAAAAATTTAGTTAAAGAGGCTTTGTCATTATGCCAAAAAATTGATTCTCCTCTGTATACATTTCATGCTGGATTTACAGTTGATCCACCGAAATTGGGTATGCCGCTTCCTAATAATGGATTCACTGAAAGAAAAGTAGCAATTGAAACATATGTTGAATCAATTAACGAATTACTAGATGTAGCAAATCAAAATGGAATAAAAATTGCTATGGAACCTAATGTTGTTCAAAAATTTAATTTAATAAATGGAAAAAATGAACTTTGCCTTTTTGCAGAAATTGATGAAATTAATCAATTGTTTAAATTAATTAAGAATGATAAACTTGGAATATTATTAGATTTAGGACATACTTCTGTTACTTCACATTGGTTGAACTATGATAAAAATGAATTTGTAGAAAAATGTAAAGAAAAAGTTTCTGCAATTCATGTCAGTAATAATAATGGATTAGCAGATCAACATAAATCACTAACAGAAGATTGCTGGCATGTTTCAAAATTAAAAATGTTTAAACAAATTCCAATTATTCTTGAAACAATGAATTTAGAAATTAATCAAATTAAAGCAAACATTTCATTAGCACAACAACATACAGAATTAAATTAATTTACAAAAAGAGCTAATGATAAAACATTTCTATATTCAGTATCAAATTCTTCATTAACAAATTTTCCTTCTATTGAAAATCCCAAAGATTGATGTAGTTTTACTGAAGCAATATTATGTTCATGTGCAGTAGCACGAATTTTTATTTTTTTATTATTTTTAGATATTTGAATTTCATGTTCTAAAAGTTTTTTACCAATTTTCAATCCACGATATTTTTTATCTACAATTGTGCCTACAATTGATACATGTTTTTTATTTTTTTCTTTAAAAAAATCAATTAAACCAAATCCTATTATTTCATTACTAGAATTTTTTGCAACAATTCTTACACCTATTTCTGGAGAAATATTACATTCATCAAAAATAATTTTTTTAAAAACATTTGAGGAATCATAATTTTTCCATCTAGAAAAAAAAATTAAATCATCCTCAGATTGATGTTTAATAAAATTCTCAAGATTTTTTGAATCGTTTGGATGTAAAGATGTTATTTCAAAATTCATGTTTTATTTGCTTTTTTTGTAGGTAATATTTTATGAGTATAAACAAGTTGAGGTAAATTACCTTCTAATAATTCAGTAAAATTATCATCTTTAACAGTTTTTTGAATATACGAACAAACGTTTTCCCATTTTGAAAGAGTTTTTTCAATTTCTTCATTTTTATGAGAATAAGAAATGAATGTCGGGCCTTGTGCCATAAATATTCCCTGTTTTACCATTTCTTGTAAAATTAGTCCTTTTAGTGGCAATGATTCATTATTTTCAGAATTTTTACATTCCATTGTCATTCGAATTGGATAACCAGTCATCATTGCATTTACCCCATATTGTTTTGCAATTGAATTCCAACCATCAAATAATTTTGAACCTACCTTCCAACAATGAGAAATTGTTTGATTATTTTGCATTTCTGTAATTGTTGCAATTGTACCAGCTAAAGAAAGAGTTTCGCTTCCATTAGTAGTTGAAACCCATAATTTATCAAATATTTTCATATGTTCTTCTTTTCCAGTAATTGCTGAAATTGGAAGTCCGTTACCCATACCTTTACCAAAACAAACAAAATCACCTTTTAGATTAAAATATTTTTGTGCACCACCTAAATCAAATCTAAATCCCGTTACAATTTCATCTAAAATTAAAATTGAATTGTTTGAATCAGAAATTTTTCTAATTTTTTGTAAAAATTCGGTGTTTGGTTTTTCATAAACTGTGGGTTCAAATACAATTGAACCAATTTCATTTTTATTTTCTTCAAAAATTGTTTCTAATCCATCTATATCATTATAATCAAAAATTTTTATGAGATCATCATTAAACTTAGGAACACCGCCATCTCGACTAATTGCAGAAGCATACCAATCATGCCACACACCACCACTACCACAATAAGCAACTTTATCTTTACCAGTAATTGCTCTAGCTGCTCTTAAAGCTCCAGTAACTGCATTTGAACCTGATTTTTCAAATTTTACCATTTCTGAATTAGGTATTACTTTACACAAAAATTCAGAAAGCTCTAATTCCTTTCTGTGAGGTAAAGAAAACAACATTCCATCATTAAGCTGTTTTGAAACTGCTTGATTAACTACCGGATAATTATATCCTAATGTAATAGGACCTAATCCCAATAAATAATCTAAAAAATTATTTCCATCCACATCTGTAAAATATGCACCACTAGACTTTTCTGCAAAAACTGGATAAACGCCTTCTACAAAAGAGGTAGGGGATCTACTAAATGTTTGAGTGTAGTGTGGACTAACTTTATTCATTCGTTCTTTTAGACTGTTTGATTTTTTTATTATAAGTCCCACAAAAATAATTAAAATTATTAATATTAATGGGTTATGGAGAATAAATTTTCAAAATAATTTTTTTAACTATGAAAAATCATTTATTCCATTTTTAACAATATCACAGACTTTTAAAACTTCTTTTGATGTTAACCCATTTCCCATGGGTAAATTAATTATTTTTGAGTAAATTTCTTCAGATCCTATCAATTTAGTTTTTGGAAAAATTTTAGAATGAAATCTTTGTTTATGAATTGGTGGCCAGCATATTCTAGTTTCAATTCCATTTTGATTAAGAAAATTATTTAATTTATTTCTAAATTTTGGTTTAGTTAAGATACCAAATAACATAAACGGGTGTAGAGTTACAAAATCAGGAATTTTTTGGAAAGTAACAAAATTTGCTAATTCTTCTTTGTACAGTTTTGCGAGATTTTGTCTATGAATCAAAAATTTATTTAATTTTTCAAGTTGTTTAATTATAATTGCAGAATGGATGTCAGAGATTCTAAAATTTAGACCAAAAAATTTAGAATTGTATTGACCAACATCACCGTGAGAACGAACAGATTTTAATTTGAAAGCAATTTGTTCATCATCTGTAAGAATACAACCACCTTCAATTCCTGAAACAATTTTAGCCATATGAAAACTGAAAATTGTGGAATGTCCAAATGAACCAATTTTTCTTTTTTTATATTTTGCACCCATAGCTTCGGCTGCATCTTCAATCAAAATTAAATTATTTTTATCAGCAAATCTCTTAATTTCATCAATATCAACTGGCATTCCAGATACATCAACTGGCATTATTGCACGAGTTTTTTTAGAAATTTTTTCTTTTAAAAATGAAATATCAGTGTTAAAAGTAAGCGGATCAGAATCAATTAAAACTGGTTTTGCACCAACTGATAAAATAGAGTTTACAGATGCAACAAATGTAAAACTTGGAACTAAAACTTCATCACCAGGTTTTATTCCATGTGCTAAAAGTGCACAAATTAAAGAGGATGTACCACTGTTTGTAACAACTGCATATTTTGCATTGAATTTTTGACATAGTTTTTTTTCTAATAATTCAGTAATTTTACCTTGAGTCATCCAATTAGATTTGATGACTTTTATAGCATAATCATGCTCTTCTTTTCCAATTTTTGGCGGAGCCCACGAAATCATCTATTATCTTAAGAAAACTACCAAATTTTAAATTATCATTGTTTAGAATCTTCTAAATACGTGAAAAGAAATACTATTATTTTTTTAGAAGGTAAAGAGGATGTTAAGAAATTCAATGAAAAATTTTCAAATAAACAAGTAGGCAAAATTATCAGCATGGATTTTCATGCGCATGTAGAATTAAAGTTATTAAAAATCCCACATAGTTTTGGAGAAGAATATATAAAAAAACTAGATGAAGAAGAGATCGATAAAAAAACAGTATTTTTTACAACTAATTGGTATAAAGAATTAGAAGGAATTTTTGATTTAACTATTGAAGGGATTAATCTTGGAAATTTAGTAGAAATTGAAATAGTTAATTTTTATTTCTTAATATTAAAAAGAGTTGCTATTTTAAAAAGGGTTTTAGAAAAAGAAAATCCAAAAAAAATAATTGTTTTTTCATTGTCAAAAATTTCACAAATTTTTAAAAATAATAATTTAGAAATAATTGATTTTAAGAAAGAATTTGAAACATCTTTATATTTTGATAAGATAGAAATTCCAATACATTTTAGAAATAAAACTAAAACAATTAAAATATCAAGAAATACTTTTTTAAAATTAAAACATTTTTCTGAATCAGTTTCAATAAAAATGAGTAATGCATCATTTAGAAATAATAATGAAGGAGTATTATTATTATTAGATTTTAATCCATCACAGTATAAAGAATTTTTTTCTCAATTTTCAAAAAAAGACAAAAAAATTGTGTTATTAAATCAACGACGCCCTGCTATATGGAATTGGGAAAGTTTTCAGATTATCAAAAATTCAAACTGCAAGATAGTTAATTTGGAGGATTTTCAAAGTAAGGAAATATTATTAAAAATTAATACGACTCAAAAAATCTTCAATGAGAAGTTTTTAGAATATTTGAAAAATGATGAAAAATTTATTAGTTTTTTTTCATTTGATGAAAAATTATTCTGGGATTCATTCAAAAATGAATTTGCTAGTATATTATTGCAGAGATTTAATGAAAGTATTAAAAGAATTTATTTAATTAAAAATTTATTTTCTGTCATAAATATAGAAAAAATTTTAGAATGGGCACATACTGGTGCAGAAGAAAAAATTGTGTTATCTTTTGCTAAAAAATTAAAAATTCCATCCTTAAATTTACAACATGCAATTTATCCTGTAAATTCAAAATGGGAAGAAATTCATACACTATATCCAATTTTTCCAGATAAAGAAAATCATGGATTAATTTGGGGCAATTCTATGAAAAATTTTATCGTAAGTAAAACAAATAATGAAAAAAATTTATCTGTAGTAGGTAGTCCTAAGCATGATGATTTTTTTAATCAAAAAAATAATCAAAAAAATGATTATGTTTTATTAGCAGGTAATATTTTAGCGCATTTTAGTTTTACAGGAAATGATACTAGATCATATATTAAATTAGAAGAATATGTAACCGGGATTATTAAATTTTGTCAAAAAAGATCAAAAAAATTAGTTATTAAATTACATCCTACTCAATCATATTATGACATAAAACCATTAATAAAAAAATTAGATTCAAAAATTCCTATTTTTCAGAATCAGAGTTTACTAAATTTAATTCAAGATTGTGATAGTATGATTTCATTAAATTATTCAACGGTTTTAGCAGATGCAATGATTTTAAAAAAACCTACCATGGTTGTTTTACCAGAATACATGGGATTTATAGATGAAGAAATGATTAAACAAGATGCTACCATTCAAATATCATCTATAAATAAATTAGATAGTGCATTAGAGGGACTTTTCTTTGATAATGAAAAAAGAAAAAATCTTATTGAAAATGCAAATAAGTTTATTGATAATAATTTTTCAAACCAAGGAAGGGCATCAAAACATTTAGTTGATCTTTTAGTAGATTATTAAAAATAGAAAAATTCCAATATTGAGATAATCAAATTACTTGATTCTTATTTATGTTCCATTTTGACCAATCATAGTCATCAAACGCTACATTTTTCATTTCATTATCATTTGGTCTCCAAGCAATATCTGCAAGAGTTAAAACTGAAGATGTTTGATCGGATAAATTGATATGTGCAGAAGGATAATTTTTTGGAACATATACCATTACAGGTTTCACTTCACTTGATTCAATTTCCAGAAATTTCTCATTTTGTTTTATGATAAAAACTACTTTTCCTTTAATACACAAAAAATAACTATTACGTTTCGTATGAAGATGAGGTCCTTTGACTTTACCTTTATTTACAGATGTAATATAGATCATTTTTGGAGGATGTTCGAGGATTTTGTCCCAATCTCTCCAAACTACTGTTAGAGATCCATTTACACGCTGATCATTAATATTTAGAGTTTCATGTAATTCTAAATCAATTTTTTTAGGAAGATCATCCACAAAGTGTTTTTTTTCAAGGTTACAAATAAGTGTGAGGGGAATGAATATTAGCATGAGAATTATTTTTTTAAAAGGAGTAAAAACATGAAATTACTTGTAACAGGAGGATTAGGATTTATTGGGAGTAATTTTATTCTCAAAATATTAGAAAATTATAAAGATTTTCAAATCATTAATGTAGATGCTCAAAAACATGGTTCAAATTTTCAAAATTTGAAAAAAATTGAGAATAATGAAAATTATTCATATGTAAAAGGAGATATTACCAATTCTGAATTAATGGAATCATTAATATCGAAAACAGATACTGTGATTAATTTTGCAGCAGAATCACATGTCGATAGAAGTATTTCAAATGCAAAGCCATTTTTAAATTCAAACATTTATGGAGTGTACACTATACTTGAAGCAATAAAAAAATATGAAAAAAAAATAGTTCATATATCTACTGATGAAGTATTTGGAAGTTTAGAAAAAGAAACTGCTGATGAAAGTTATAAACTAAATCCATCTAGTCCATATTCATCAACAAAGGCGTCAGCAGAATTATTAATTAATTCATATATTGTAACATATCAAATTGATGGGAAGATTACAAGATGTACAAACAACTATGGTCCTAGGCAATTCCCTGAGAAATTAATTCCTAAAGTGATTATCAAAGCTCTAAATAATGAAAAAATACCAATTTATGGAACTGGAAAAAACATAAGGGATTGGATTTTTGTTGATGATCATTGTTCAGGAATATTAAAAGTTCTATTGGATGGAAGTAATGGAGAATCATATAATATTTCAGCAGATAATGAAATAGATAATATTACAATCATAGAAAAAATTTTAGAACATATGAATAAATCAAAAGATTTGATGGAATTTGTTGGAGATAGGCCTGGACATGATTTTAGATATAGTTTAGATTCATCAAAAATTAAAAAAATGGGTTGGAAAATAAAGACAGATTTTGAAACAGGTCTGAAAAATACAATCGATTGGTATATCAAAAATGATTCTTGGTGGAAAAATATAGATGGAGAAAAACTCATAAAAAATCCTTGGGAGAGTTAATATCAACTATTCAAGATGAAATAACATGAAAGGAATAATTCTACATGGTGGATTTGGTACTAGATTACGACCATTAACACATACAGGTCCAAAACAACTCCTTCCAATTGCTAATAAACCAATGTCTCAATATGGTATAGAAGCAATAAAGAAAACTGGAATTGATGAAATTGCAATTATTATAGGTGGTATAGGCGCAAATAAAGTAAAAGAATATTATGGAAATGGAAAAAAATTTGGTGTAAAATTTACATATATTTCTCAAGATTATCCAAAAGGCATAGCTCATGCGATTCAACTTTGTGAAGATTTTGTAAATAATGAAAAATTTCTGGTTTTTCTAGGAGACAATATAATTCAGAAAAATATCGAAGACATGGCAAAAACTTTTGAGGGTTCCAATAATGATGCATCTATATTATTATGTGAAGTTGACAATCCATCTAGATTTGGAATAGCAGATGTAAAAGATGGAGAAATAATAAAAATAATGGAGAAACCTAAAGTTCCACCTACTAATTTAGCAGTAACTGGAATTTATTTTTTGACACCTAAAATTTTTGAAATCATTAAAAGATTAAAACCATCATGGAGAAATGAATTAGAAATAACTGATGCACTTCAAATGCTTTTACAAGAAGGGAACAAAATTACTTATTATACTATAACAGATTATTGGAAAGACACTGGAACGCCTGAAGATATCATTAATGCAAATAAAGAAATTCTAAAACATATGAAACCTTCCTTTAAAGGTGAAAAAGAAGAAAATGTGGAAATCAATGGAAACATAATTGTTGGTTTTGGTACAAAAATTAAAAAAAATTGTAAAATTTTTGGTCCAGTGATTATAGGAGAAAATTGCATTTTAGAAGAAAATGCAAAAATTGGCCCTAACACCAGTATAGGAAACAATACAAAAATTTCTAAATCAAATATTCAGGATTCAATTATAATGGAAGATTGTGAAATAATGATAGATATGAAAATTAGGAATAGTATTATTTCAGCAAATTCGAAAATTTATCGAGCAGAAAATGAAGAAAAAGTCTTACTATTAGGTGAAGGAACTAATATTAAAATTTAAAAGAATTTCAATAGTAATTGTTAATATCAATAAATCAAGGATTTAGAAGAAGTGAAAGAAAAGAAACCTCTAATCAGCATAATTATTTTAAATTATAATGCAGGAAATTTACTCATAAATTGTATAGATTCAATTTTTAAATCAAATTATAATAATTTAGAAGTAATTGTAGTGGATAATGTTTCAAAAGATGATAGCCACAAAAAATGTAAAGAAAAATTCCAAAAAATTGTTTTAATTGAAAATAAAAAAAATCTAGGATATTGTGGTGGAAACAATGTGGGAATTGAATGTGCTAGTGGAGAATTTTTAGTAATTTTAAATCCAGATGTTATTGTCGATCCTGATTGGTTGAATCAATTACTAAGTGCTTTTAGAAAATATGGTGATGGCTTATATCAACCAAAAATTTTAGCTACTACAGACCATTCAACTCTAATTAGTGCGGGAAATATGATTCAATTGTTTGGGTTTGGATTTTCCAGAGGTAAAGGAGAAAAAGACAAAGGGCAGTATGAAGAAGATGAAGAAATAGGATATGCTTCAGGAACTTGCTTATTTTCATCATCCAAAATTTTTAGAGAAATTGGTAATTTTGATTCATATCTATTTGCTTATCATGATGATTTAGATTTATGTTGGAAAGGTAAGTTAAAAGGAATAAAATCTTTTTACATTCATAAATCAATTGTCTATCATCCACTTGAAGGTTATAGTTTTAAATGGAATTCATTCAAATTTTTTTTAATGGAACGAAATAGACTTTATTGTTTAAACAAAAATTTTACTAAAAAAACAATTTTTAAAATGCTTCCATCACTCATACTAGTAGATATAGCTATAACATTATTTTATTTTAAAAAAGGTTTCATATTAGAGAAAATTAAAGCAAATTTAGATATTTTGAAAAATTATAATCAAATTTCAAAAAACTATAA
>Ga0233427_10001690_pt1 | contig 22718 bp, 22 predicted proteins | sample SI_118_April2016_5_FD_179885 | JGI IMG/M metagenome (GOLD analysis project Ga0233427, IMG submission 179885) | Seawater microbial communities from Saanich Inlet, British Columbia, Canada - SI_118_April2016_100_MG | ecosystem: Environmental > Aquatic > Marine > Inlet | place: Canada: British...
ATAATAATAAAAATATAATAATAATAATAAAAATATAATAATAATAATAAAAATATAATAATAATAATAAAAATATAATAATAATAATAAAAATATAATAATATAATAATACAAATAATAAGTTAAAATGGTAGATACATATAATTGGATTTATAATACATATAATGATAATATTTATATATTAATTGCTTTAATATTTATTTTAGTATCTATTATATTAATGTTTGATTTTTGGAAACAAAGAAAAGATAGTTTAGATACTACATTGTCAAAAAGTAAAACTAATAATAAAACTAAAACTAAACAAAAAAAAGATTTATTTAGTGATATTACACATACTAATAATACAACCGAAACAACACAATATCAACCACCTTTAAAAAATAATTTTATGAATAGTAGTTTATTTATAACTCCCGAAGAAAAAGCACAATATGAAATGGCTAGAGGTTTATTAGATGGTAATCAAGATTCTTTAGTAAATACAAACGGAACAATTAATTTTAAACTACCACAAAATGATATTATGCAATCCAACAGCACACTTTTTTCTAATGATGATAATTCTAATACTAATAATACAAATACTAATAATGCTTATGTAAGAGCAAATAATTATAATACTATTGGTGATTATGCTACTCTAGATACATTAGGTAAAGGATTAACAGATACATTAGGTGGTATTCATACTGAATTAGGTTATACTGTTTTAGAAGAACAATTAGGCACGTTTAAAAAAGAAACAATTCCTAATCCTTACGCATATGACAATACTAGTAATTATAATACTGGTATTAATCCTAAAACAGTTGATGGCGTGACATCTTATGGAACAGGATTAAGTGGTAAATTCTCACAAGATAACAAACAACCTATTTTCTTACAAAAAGATTTTGATGGTGTTGCTAATATTTTTGCTCCTAATATTATAGTTCAAAATCCACCATTAACTAGTGATGGTTATCCAGATATATCTTTTGAAATGTAAAAAAAAATTAAAAATTTATATAAATTGATTTTATTTTTAATTTTATTTTATTACTTTTATAATTTATATATAAAATTTAATGATAAACATAGAGTAAGAAAGACATACAAAAACTTTCTTCCCAAGGAACACACGTATTTAATCGTCTATTATTAGTATGAGATTTAATAGTTAATTCTAAAGAAACACCATATTTCCATTCTTTAAAAATATGATATTTTGCTTCATCGCTTAAATTAATAATTTTTTCTAAATAAGGATATAAAAATTCTTTTGCTTGTGTTGTTGTAATATTAAGATCTTTTAAATTTTCTATTTCACTATTTAATTTTTCATATCCATCAGAAAAAGGATTGCTCATATTATCATTGTTATTCATTTTAAAAATAACTTTATTTTAGACTTTTTCTATTTTTTTTATAATGTTACTGATTTAGATAATTTTTTATAGTATAGTATAATATTAATTATACTTTATTATAATATAGTATAATATTAATTATATATTATTATAAAAAAATCAATTTTTTATATTATTATTTTAATTTTTTTCTAATCGTATTCGTCAAGGAACTTTCTAATATTAAAAAAGCCAAAAATTTTATTAAAAATAATTATTGGAAGTTTTGGAGATGAATTTTCATTCATAAGTAGAAATGTCTTCAACATTTTAAAAAAGTCATTATGAAAAACATATGTATTCCATGGTTCCCAAAACATTGTTAAATTCCTTTCTAAATAAGGTTCAACAGCCTTATTTACACGAAGAGAAGATGTTGAACAGTTTATTAATGAAAAATTATATCTTGATAATTGTTCTATTTGTTTTACAACTTCATCACTAGGTTCATCAGCATCGCTTTCAACATCACCATTTATAATTTCTAAAGAATACATATTGGTTTCGTTTATTTTTAAAAATATCTCTTCATAAAAATCATTAGGATTTTCTATTAAAATACTATCTTTAATAGATAAACTAAAATTAATTTTTGCTTCAGTAAATCCTTTATACAATTTCCAAAAATCTTCTTCTTCTATATCATTAGAATCTAAAATTAAACTTTCCAATTCAGAACCTCCAAAAATATCTATTAACAATTGAACAATATCTATGCTTTCTTCAAACAATCCATATACAATTGCTGATAAATCTAAACATTTTAAATTTCTCATTAATTTAAAACATTCTTTTAAGTTTTCAATATCAGAATCTTGAGGATTTGCGGGCAACACAATATTCCTACAAAATATAAACTTCTTTATAGTAGAATGTTTCTCAAATAAACTTCTTAAAAATGGCAACATATTACTTAAAACTGCGTTATTTTCAGAAAATTCTACTGTCTTCACGTTTGTAAAATAACTCAAGACTTCTAATAAGTCTTCATGTTCTTCAGGTTTTAAACTATATCCAACACAAGTAATAGTTTGTATCGTATTACAATACAATTTAAACTGTAATGAAGTAAAACCTCCTCTATACTCTTTTAAAATTTGAAAGATTATTATAATCTGTTTTGGAGGATATTCAATAAGAAATTCGTCTGGACGTTCCGGATGTTGAAAGTGCTCAAAAATATTAGCTATAATTATTTGTGTATTCACATCTTGTATGTTTGTTTCTTCTTCGTCGTCGCACATTCTTACTTAATACTTTAAAAATACTTCAAAAACGAAATAATCACTAGAGAACGTATATATAATTTATAATTTATGAATATTTTTTTCAATTTTATTTACTCTATTTTTTATTTTTCTAATTTTTTATTAATTATCTAATTATTTTTATTTATAATTCTAATTATTTTTATTTATAATTCTAATTATTTTTTATTTATAATTCTAATTATTTTTTATTAATTATCTAATTATATAATAAACTAGTTTATATAGTAATTAAAATGAATAATAATCAAACTATTAGAAAATCTACATATACAAGTGATACAGTTATTATAATTGTAGGTGTTTTATCACTCATTTTTATAATTATCTATATCTATCAGAATTATAAAAAAATATTACCTAAACCTACAGGTCAAATGATAAGTTCAACATGTCCCGATTATTGGGAATCTATTGGTAATGGACAATGTAAAAATGTAAATGCTTTAGGAAGTTGTAGTAAAACGGAAGGGGCTAATGTTATGGATTTTGGAGGCGAGGTTTTTACAAATAAAAATACTGGTGATTATGCCAAATGTAAATGGGCTAAATATTGTAATGTTTCTTGGGGAAATATTGATAGACTTTGTTAAATTATTTTTTTTAATAATTTAAAAACAAACAGCAAAAATTGAAAAATTGACAAAAAATTGAAAAATATAATTATAGTTATTTAATTAAATTGTAGTTCGAAAATGATTTCCCATTCTAAATTCTCAGACTCTTTACAATACTACTTACGGGTTGTTTTATTGACTAAGTTTGAAGTTTCTAGTGATAGTACTACATTCAACATATCGTGTGGTATTTTCAATGTTATTGGAACATTGACCGATAATGGGCTTGGCTACACGCTTATGATTAAACGTTTTGGCTATTACTACGTACCTAAACATCATGGGCAAGGACATTTACAAGTTGATGGTATTCTGTTTACAGATGCTTCCTCTATTTGCGATCTCGTGGAAGAGTTACAAGGTTTTCACATATAATCTAGTAATTTTTTTTTATTTTTATTAAATTTTTATTAATTTTTTTTATTTTTTTAATAATTTTTTTATTAAATTTTATAATTTAAAATAATCGATATTAATATTATTTATAATTTTATAATTATTTATAATACAATAAATAGTATTAATAATTGAAATTAGATATTTTTAATAATTAAAAATTGAAATTATAAAATTGAAAATTAAAAACTAATTAATAGAATAATTATAAAAATATAAAATATAAAGTAAAAAGCAATTTTATATAAAATGCAAAATACATCAGTTCATACAAATTTTGCTAAATTTAAAGTGTTAGATAAAGATGCCCCATCAAATGTCCTATCTCAAGGTAGTGTTCATTGTAAATCAGGAAAATGGAATATACCTACTGATAAATATGATGCGTTTCTTAAAAATATTAATGAAGAATTAGTAAAAAATCCTAGTAAACAAATGCATTTTTTAGAAAAACCAAGTGATAAATGTAATATGATAAAAATAGATTTAGATTTACGTTTTAAAGCAACAGATGAAGAATTAAAAAATCGCTCCAATTTAAATAGACGTTATAATGATGAATATATTGAATTATTTGCTACTGGTATTGCCGAAGCAATTAAAGATATTGTAGATATTAAAGAAAATTATAATATATTTATTCACGAAAAAAAACAACCGCGTTTAACAAATGATAATACAAATACTATTAAAGATGGTATTCATATTATTATTCCTAAATTGGTATTATCTAATTCTGCTTTATATCATTTACGTGATAAATTAGTTGAAAATGAAGAAATTAAGGAAATTACAAAATCTATTGAAAATATTACTAAAATTGAAGATGTTATTGATAAACGTATTATTTATCCTAATGCCTGGTATATTTATGGTTGTGGTAAACCAGAAGACCACGGTAATTATTATAAAGTAAGCAAAATATTTAAAGTATCAAATAAAAATGATACAGTATCTTTAAAAACTATTCAATCAAGTAAAACTGTAACTGAATATATTACATTATTTTCTAATTTTGGTAAGCAAGAAAACGTTGAATACTTAATTGATTTTGACGAATGCGAAGAAGTCAATGATAAATATAGTAAAGAAAAACACTTTAATAAACAACATCAATTGTCTTTAATACATAATTTTACACAAAATCAAACTAATTTTCGACGTATTTCATCACTAACCGCTTCGGAAATTAAAGCATTATTAAACTGCTTAAGCAAAGAACGTGCTGATGATTATGAAGACTGGCGCAAAATTGGTATTTGTTTATATAATATGGATGACCGTAATTACGATACCTGGCGTATGTGGAGTTCTCAATCCTCTAAATATGACTCTAATTATTGTGCTAAATTATGGTTTAGTGAATTTCAAAAATGTGGTAAGTATAATTTAGACTTAAATAAATTAAAAGAAATGGCAAAAAAAGATAATATTGAAGAATATGAAAAAATTATTAATATTAATAAAAAACATTTCTTTGATAAATGGATTTATGAACACGCTAGTCAAACTCATATTAAAGCATTAAGTGTTTGTACATTATCAGATTATATTAAAACATATATTAAAGATTATGCTAATTTTAATGTCGCGTGTGCTTGTCCTGGAACAAATCCTATGTGGTATAAATTTGATAATCATAAATGGACGGAAGATAAAGCCGCTAATAAAATTTATATGTTAATGACCGAAGAATTAAACCGCGAATTATCAATTATTCACGAAGATTGGAAAATTAAAGTATTTAGTAATCAAACCACCGCACAAGTTGAAAGAGCAAATCAAGCCATTTCAGCACAAGGAGGCAATAATGGTGCTAATGGTGCTAATGGTGCTAATGGTGCTAATGGTGCTAATGGTGCTAATGGTAATGGTGCTAATGGTGCTAATAATGATAATGGTTCTCGTTCAGGCGATAATATTTTTAATAGAAATAATAATAATACTAATGGTAGTAATCGCAACGCATCCACAACCAATTCTCGTAATAGTCATTCTAATTCTGATGATGATGAAGAAATTTTAATTTACAATAAACATTTATACGATGATAGAGAAGCAAAAGCCAATTTAGAAGAACAAAAACAACAATATTTTGAAAATCAACATGCGAAAGTCTGTCTTGATAAATGCGGTCAAATTTTAGGATTTTTAAGCACTCCTCAAAATAAGAAAAAAATTATTGAAGATTTAAGTCAAAAATGTTATGATGCTGAATTTCATACCAATCTTGATGAAAATCGTAATGTATTTGTATGTAATAATGGTGTATTAGATTTAGACCAATGTATTTTTCGCAATGGCGAGCCTTCTGATATGATGACAATGAGTTCTAAAATAGATTTTCCTACGAATGTTGATTCATTAGAGTCACAAGAATATTTACATTCTATTCAGGATTGGCTAGATCGTATTTTACCTGTCGACGCAGTTCAAGATTATGTTTTAAATATATTCTCGCTAAAATTATCTGGTGTCTTATTTGGTGAATATTTTATTATATTTACTGGGTCTGGTGCGAATGGTAAATCGCAATTATTTAAAATGATAGCAAAAATTTTTGGTGAATTCTTTAAATCTTTTGATAATACATTATTAAATACACCTAAACGAGATGCTCAATCTGCTTCTCCTGCCACTGCTTCTTTAAAAGGTGCCCGTGTGGCTATGACTACGGAACCAAAAGGCGGACAACCTTTTGAATCTGATAAAGTAAAAGAACTTATTAGTGGTGATGAGTTAGTTGGTAGACATCTTAATAAAGATTTAATACGATTTATTCCTCAATATTTAATGACAATGCAATGTAATGATATTCCTCGTAATGAATCAACTGATGATGGTTTTTGGCGTAAAATTTGCGTTGTAAAATGTCTTGCGAAATTCGTTATTAAAGAAGATGATATGTATAAATTAGATGACCCTGAAAAATTCCCTTATCATTTTAAGGCTGAAAATCAAGAACATTTATATCCTGAGTGGGCTCCCTATTTTCTATATATGCTTTTTGAAAGATATAAAGTATTAAAAGACAACAACTTTAAATTTAATATTCCTGATGAAGTTAATGCTGCAGTTAAAGAATATCAAGAAGAAGCAAGCACTTATACTCAATTCTTTAATGATAAAATTGAAGAAGCACCAGGATGTAAAGTGGATGCTACTACATTATATAATGAATTTCAACTATTTGTTGGAAGAGATTTCAAAACACAAAAAAGTATATTTATAAAACAAATGGAACGCTATATTGGTAAACCAAAAGGACGGAATAAAGAATTTAATGGATTTAAATTACACGGGACGAGTGGCGACCCTATAGAAGCACAACCTGCTACTGAGGTAGATATGTAATTTTATACTATTTATTCAAGTATATTAGAGAACATAAAATTGAATAGTCCTACTATAATAAGAAATATGATTAACCATTTAGTATAAGTATAATAATTATCCAATTGTTTTCCTATAATTTCTTTTTTAACTAAAAAATCTTGAAATTGAATTTTATTAATATTAACATCATTTTCAGTACGTTCAAATTCTTTATTAGTTTTTTCATATAATGTTTTTTTATCTTCTAAATTATTAGTATTATAGTCAACAAAAAACAATTGTTGATTTTCTAGATTGCGCTGTGATATTAATTCATTTAATATAGAGTCTATATCATTAGTTTTGTTAGTTAATTCTATTTGTTTTTCTTTTAAATCTACAATAGTATTATTTATCATATTATCCATTATATCATTTGTATTGATTTTACTTAATCCTTCTACTCTACCATCTTTATAATATCTAGAACAAGATGTTAATCTATTATTAATTAAACATTGTCGTATTGTTGAACCTTCAGGTTTAATACAATTATTTTTTTTATCATTATATTTACCATTATCATATTCATTCCAATTATCACAATCATTTCCATTATTATTAATTGATATTGGTGCGTCCATATCATCAGCCTTTTTTTACAATATTTTAAATTTAATAAAATTATTTATTATTTTTTTTTTTGTTTCTATATCATTAATATCATTTGTTTCTAATTCATTATCTAATTTTTGTTCTTGAGATAATTTTGTTTCAGTATTAAAAGGTTCATTGTGGTTATTGTTTTTATAATAATAACTTATTAAGATTATACAACTAATAAAACTTATATACAAAACTATCTGGGTTGATGTGCTAGTCATATTTATTTTTTATTTTTATTTATATTTATTATTTAATTTATATTATAGTAATATTATTATTTAATTTATTTTTTGTTATTTTTTTTTATTATTTATTTTTGTTATTTATTTTTTGTTATTTATATTTTATAAAATAAAATAAAATAATTAAAAGTAAAAAAATAATAGTATCCAGAATAAACTTATAATTATATAATTATTTTATATAGAAATGATTAAGAATTCTATAGAAATCATTAAAAAATAACATAACAATAACATAATAAATTATAGAAGTAAATTAACACTTTCTATATAAATTATCAACACTTTTCATATTATTGAGAAAATTGCGTGTGGGTATTCCTGAAAAAGGGTCTTCTGGTTTTGTATGAGGAGTTGAATAGTTTGCTAAAAAATAATTACGCCAGCCCATCTCGGGAATACCTGTTGGTAATCCAGCAAATGGCATAGTTTTATATTTACCAAAAGATTGATGAAAATTGCGAATTGGTCCAACGTGATGAATAGGCATACAATCTTTAGTTTGTTTATTATTTTCATTAATTTCATTATTATTTATAGTATTATTTAAATGATTAATCATTGCTACAAAACTATTACTATTTAGTTTATTATTTGAATTTTTGTTTGATTTCGCACCATCTGTTATTTGATATAAATAAGATACTAAAATGACTGCTAAACAAAATGTTAAAAGATAACTTATAAATGTGGTGTCCATTATGATTAGTATTTGTTTGTTTTATTTGTGTTTATTATTTAATTAGATTATTTATTATTTTATTATTTAGTTAGATTTTTTATTATTTAGTTATATTATTATTTAGTTATAATTAATTCTATTTTAATTCTTTTTTATTTTTTTTCTAATTATATTAATAAGTAATAATTCTTTTTTATAATTATTCAAAGGTTATTTAAATTAAATTAATTATGGTTGTTAAAAAAACTAAAAAGAATACTAAAAAATATACTAAAACTAAACAAATGTTTAGAAAAAAAAGTAAAAAAATTAGTTTTAATATTAAAAGTAAAAGAAAATATAATATGATGGGTGGTTTAAAACTATTTAAAAATATAGAAGTTAAATTTGAAGAAGTTAATGGTAAAAAAAAATTTGTGTTATATCCTGGTAATGGTTATAGATATTTTTTATATCCTAGAAGTGGATTAAGACAAAAAATTACTAATTACGTACCTTTAAATGCACAAACACCTGTGCGTGACCTATATAATTATGTTACAACAACAACAACAACAATATTTATAAATACAAACAAAATTGAAGAATTAATTTCAAATATTATTGGTTCAATACAAACTATGATACTGGAATATAATAATAATAAAAAAAATACAAGTACAAATACAAATATAAATATAAATATAAATAACCAATATAAAAAAAATCAATTAAAGTCTAATAAAAAAAAATTTTTTTTATCAACATTAGATAATGAAATAAATAATTTAGAAACAGAAATCAATATTTTTATAGATTCACTTAATAATAATAAATTAATAAATATAAATTCAGATTATAATGATATAGAAAAGAATTTAATAAATTTACAAGAACTTTTGAATCAGTCAATAGGAATATTTAATAGTTTTAAAAATAAAGAAAATAATAAAACTAAAAATATAAAAATAACAAGTAATATAAATTTTAAAAATTCTAATGAATTTATTTTAAAAATTGATAAAGTATTAGACATATTAGAAGAAATAAGAACTAGTTTTACAAATTTTTTAGTACATAATATTAGTAATTTACAGACACAAATAAAAAATAATACTACTGGACAAAATATACAATTTACTCCAATATTAAATTTATTATTAAAAATATTAAAAAATTTAAATACTGGTAATACAGGTTATATAAAAAATTCTAATTTATTACAATTTAATAATATTAATATTAATAATAATGCTTTTAATTTTAATAATTTAGAAAAAAAATTAAGACAACAACAACAAAATCTAGGGGGAAAAAACGAAGAAGGACTATATTTAGATTTACCAATAAATACACAACATACTGTTCCAAATCCATATGTTTAATAGTTAAAGTTTATCTATTTTTTCATAAACATAATTTGAAAGTATGTAATAAATTAATTAATAATACAAATTAATAATACAAATAAATAATACAAATTAATAATCTAATTAAATAATAAAAACAAAATAATCTATATAAAATGAAAAATTTACTTTATAAAAATGAAACATTTTATTTATGTGATGAAGAAGGAACTAAAGGCGGGCAAACCTGTGTAGTTTCAAACTATACTCCCACAGCAAAAAATATGCCTCATAAACATAAAGATTTTAAAGAAAACATTATTGTTTATGCGAGACCCTCGTGTCCTTTTTGTATTGATTTTTTAGATTTCTTAAAAAAAAATAATAAAAAAACACATCATTATGACAATTTAATTTATATTGAAGTAGATAGTCATAGCCCAAAAGATTTATTCTCTAAATCAAATCTTTTAAAAAATTTAAAAAAAGAATTAAAATCCCATTCAACTGTTCCTATGGTATTTTATAAAGGTAAATTCGTTGGTGGGAATGATGATAGTAAAACTTATTTTTCTAATCTTTAGAATGAACGAACCATTTTTACACTATTTTTTATAAAATTGATTTTTATAGTTTTAATTTTTTATTATTATAAACATTTACACCTTACTGATAATTATCAATAGTTTTTGGTATTAATTTTCAAGTGTATAAAATGAGTTCTGGATTATGTATTGTTTGTGTAACTAAAATACCAACAGGAAAACCAACAGGAAAACCAGTTTGTAATAAAACAGGAACTATAGGTGCTACAGGAACTATAGGTGCTACAGATGCCTCTGGTGAAGGTGTTATTAATTCACACAAATTTGAGAAAGATAATTTTGAGAAAGAAAAAACTGCAATTACTACAAATCAAGAATATGAAATATTAATGAAACATTATAAAACTAAACCTTATTTTAATTTATTTATGTTTACTATTTTTGATAAAACACAATTTCCGGGAAAAGACAAAAGTAATTTATGTTGTTTAATCATCTTTATGAATGATGTCTATAGTTATCATTATGTATGTGCTATAGATACTATTGAAGAGACAAAACAACGTTTTAAAAATATAATTGAAAAAAATAATATGGGTATTAAAAACTATTCATTACTAAAACTTAATTTTGATGAAGACGGTAAATTTACCGCATCTAATGATGAACCATTGTATTAGATAGTGATATAGTAGACACTTACATATTACATATTACATATTAATATTAATATTATTTTTTTTTATTTTTTTATCAAAAAGAGAATTCCAATCCTCAATACTTTCTTGTTCCTGAAATATCAAATGTTTTCTCATTTCAATATTTCTATTAATTTTATGCCTTAATTTTTCATTAATACCAATACTAGATGCCTTTTGAGCATAGTCTTCTGGTGATACAGCACAACATTCTTCAAACATATTAGTGTAATTAGTGTGTTTATCATCTTCTACTTTTGACATTTTTTTATATAATCCATTTGTAAATTGTCCGTGTAAAAATTCACTTGGTAATGTAATTACTGGTATATTATAATCAAACGCATCAAATGAGGTATTACACCCTCCAAATGGGAAAGGGTCTAAACATACATCACTAACACTAACCACATTAAGAAACTCATCTTTTTCAAGAGAACCATACCATTTTATTCTTTTAATTTTTTCAAGACCAATCGTATTTCTAATTCTTTCTAAATGATTTTTACAATATGGAAATGTATTTGATAATAATACAATACCATTTGGGTCAAGTTCTAAAATACGTGCCAAACATTTTTCAAATTCAGGATTTAATTTATAAAATGTTTGAAGGCATACATATAATCTATCTTTAGTCTTAAAACCTAATTCTTCTCGTGTTTTAAATTTTTTTACTTTTTTAGTTTGGTTTTGTGTTTGGTTTTGTGTTTGGTTTTGTGTTTGGTTTTGTGTTTGGTTTTCTTCTTTATAATCATCATTATAGCCTATAAACAATTTATGAGGACTAATATAAAATGTTCCTAAACTTTTTAAAAGTATAAGTTTTTCACTATACTGCTTTTGGACTTCTTCGTAAGGTAATGAACCACAAAAATACTCGCTAGAAATAAAATAATCTATTGTATCAATCCCACTTGTTTCACTATGTCCCCAAGTTGTTAATTGTATAGGAGCAATACGCGAATATGCTAATAAAGTTGGTAGTAATTTCATACCTATCTCTGGATACACTATAAAATCTAATTCATATTTTTCTAATTTTTCTCTAGCAGATGCTAAACTGTTTCCTAAATAAATATAATTTTCTTTAATTTTAGTCATAAATAGTTTAGCAATAATACCTTTAATCACTTCAAATTTATAAAAAGAAGCAAAATAAACTTCATATTTAGTTCTATCTAATTTACCTATAACACTAATCCTATCTCGTAATACACTCGTATCTGTTGTAAAACTATCACTTACAAAACAAATTTTTAGTTTTTTTTGTAAGATGGGTGGTATGGGTGGAGTGGTTGGAGTGGTTAGTGTGTGTTGAGTGATTGGAGTGGTTGGTGTGTATTGATTATTATTATTATTTTGTTTAAGTATGATTTCAGCAATACGAGGACTAAAATAATTTACCCACGGGCATATTTTTCTTATTAATTTAGAATACAAAGTAAGTAATTCAACATTATTTTTATCGTGATAAGAAAGAGCATAAGGCATACACGTTTGATTACTTAAATATACAAATTCAACTTCAGTTAAATATAATTCTTTTGGATAATTGGTATATAACCATTCTAGCATAGATTTATAATACTCTCTTAATTTAATTATTTGTTGCGAGTATAATGTTGTATTACTAAATGTTAAATTATTATTTACACTAGTATAATAAGGTATTTGTAAAAAAAACCATACTATAATATCTTTGGCTTTTAAATAATGTAAGGCTTTAAATAATCTTATATTCCATTCTAAATTATAAATTAAACCTTTTTCTATAAATAATTTATCTACTTTTGGTAAGCAATTTGCTACTATTTTTATAATATCATTTTTCAAATGTTGAAATAATATTCCCATAGGGGTATTATATACATCAAGTTCATTTGTTGTTGTTAATACTCTAATATTATTTATTAATTCTTTAAAAATAGATTGTAATTTTAATCGTTTTTCTTCTGGTGTTATATCAGGATTAAGAACACTTACAATAGTATAAATATGTTGATTTATGTAATTTTTAAGTGAAATTGTTGATAAATTAGTATTCATTTTTTCATTATATATATTATTTATTATTATATGTTTATTGTTATTTATTATTATATGTTTATATTATTATGTTTATATTTTAATTTGTTCTGGAAACTATTTATTTTTATCTAGATAAAAATATTTTTATATAGTATAATTATAGTTTTAATAAAATATAATAATTTATTATGAGTAATAAAAATAAAGTTAAACTTTTACTAGTTAAACCTATTTTAACAAAAGAAGAAATAAAAGAAAAAGAAGGTGATTATTTTGATGAACATCATTATACTAAACATAATAAAGTAATAACTAATGATACTGATGTTTATGGTTTAGAAGAAGATGGAACTAAAAAACTATTATTAAAATTTAGAAAAAATGTAATCCCACAATCTGTATGTAGTGATGCTTATACTGCTTTAGAAAAACACGCCCGACATAAAAATTCTAATAGAGGTGCCGCAGCAGGTAAATTATCATTAAGTAAATTACCTAATCACGTTGGTGAAATTATTAAACAAGATAAATACAGAGTTTTTTACAAAACTAAAAATGGCACTGTCTCTAGAGATAATGTTAGTAATATTGCTCAAAGTAATATAGCAGGATATTATGATAGACCTGATAGGAATAATTATAATAAAGTAAATGAGAAAAATAAAACACAAAAAAAAGAAATACCAATGTGTAGAACTACTCAATTTACTAAAAAAAATGTTGAAAAATGGAAAAAATCAATTCCTTTAATAGAACATGCTGATAGATTATTTAAACATTTAATCCCTGATAGACATAAAATACAATTTGAAAGAGCAACTAAAACTCCTGAGTTTCAAATTAATAATACTGCATATAGCACCATTACAATAAATTATAATTGGAGAACTGCCGCTCATTGTGATAGTGGAGATTTAGATGAAGGGTTCGGTAATTTAATTATTTTAGAAAAGGCAAAATCAAAAATTAATACTGATAGTGGTAGTGGTAGTGGTAGTGGTAGTGGTAGTGATAGTGGTAGTAGTTTTAAAGGTGGATTTTTAGGTTTCCCACGTTGGGGTGTTTGTGTTGATTGTCGTCAGGGAGATTTTTTAGCAATGGACGTTCATGAATATCATTCTAATACACCTATTGATGGTGATGGACGCTTAAGTGTAGTTTGCTATTTAAGAAAGAAAATGATACAGTGTATGAAGATATAATTATTTATAATTATACTTATAAATAATAATATTTATATATTATAAAAAATAAAAATTATTTAAAAAATATAAAATAAAATTTAATTTATAGAGAAATAAAATAATAAAATAAATACTAGAATGAATATGAGACTAATTCTAGCAGATATAGTTAAATTTATACATATATTACTAATATTATTTATATTAATTGGACCATTTATTCTACCTAAAAAACACTTATATTATTATATTATATTAGTTATCTTAATATTTTTAGATTGGAATGATTTAGACGGGCAATGTATATTAACTAGAATAGAACATTGGTTAAGATATAATCAATGGTATAATCAAGGCTCTCCTAGTGAAGGCGGACCTGAATTTTTTAGACATCTTTATATACAAGTATTTGGACAGAATATATCAACACAAAAAGCAGATAGATTAAATAATTTTTTATTTATAGTAGGTTTATTAATAGCATTTTTAAGATATAATAATTAATTATCTTCATCATCATTACCTTTTCTTAATTTATTATCTTTTAATAAAAGAGACTTATTTTTAAATTTTGTAATATACATATCCATATTACTATCAATATATTGATATTCCATTGCTACAAATTGACATCCACATTCAAATGCTTTATTAGGATTATAATTTGTATTAAAAAAATCACCTTCTATATGTGGAACAACTATTGTTAAACCTTTTTTATTAAAATCTATTAATGTTTGTTCATTAAATCCTGGCTCTTTTATTTTACAATAGTGTATACGTTGTAGATTATGATTTGGATTATTATCAATATTATCCCAAGAATAATTTATAATTTCTTCCAATCCACTACCTTGAAAGCCATCACTAGAAAAGAAAACTACTTTACCCATCAATTCACTTATTTTTATATCTGCCATATCATCACTATTTTGATAACCGTAATCATTAGGCAACAGACGGTCTCTAAAATATTTAGTTATTAAAAATCCAATTAAATTTAAACAACTTAAATTACTATTTGTATTTAAATTTAATCCTATAAAAATAGGGTCATATGGATTAAATACACCTTCTTTACCATCATGAACTTTAAAAGCATTTTCAGCAATAATTTGAAATATATATTCTAATGGTGTATCTGTAACCATCATTTTCCATTCACCTTCTTTATATCCCATACTAACAACAGGTATGGCTTTTTCACCAAAAACACTATTAAATACATTAAATTCTAAATAACGTGCCCCACTTTGTAAAAGTGATAAAACTATTTTTTTACTTGTATAATCATACATTTGATATCCAGAATGTGCCGCATTATAAGCACTTGCTACATACATATCACCTAATCTTAATTCACCTAGTTTAATATAATCAATTGATGTAATACGTTGGAAACCTTGATACGATAACATTTTATCTATTGTTCTACTGACACGAAAGGATTCTGAAAAAAAATAAACAATTAAACATATAATTAATGCTGCTGAAACCCCAAGCAATAATAAATAATTATCTGTAATAATATTTCCATATTCAACCATTTCTTCTTGCGTTGTTTTAATTGTTTCATTAGAATTATTATTACTTTGATATTTATCTATCGCATTATTAATAGATAATTCTTTGCTTGTTGTATTTACATTTGTTTTTGTATTTAGTGCTGTGTTTGATTGTGTATTGGATTGTGAATTAGATGCTTTATTATTTTTTATAGATGTATTTATCATAGATGTATTTTTTGCTATTGATGGTGAATTTATTAATGATACATTATTTTTTTTAGTATTTAAATTATTTGTTAGTGTATTTTTTTGAGATACATTAGAATTAGACATTTTTATTATATTATTATTATATTATATTATATTATTATATTTTTTATTATGTTTAATACTAATTTTTATTTAATAATTTTTATTTATATTTTTATTTAATAATTTTTATTTATATTTTATTTAATTATTTATATATTATATTATTATAATATAGTTATATAGTTATATATTTTTATATTAATATGAGTAATTACGATACCAATTATATGAATATGAATAATTCTGAATACAATCCTCCTACTGCTGGATATTCAAATCCTACTCCCTCTGGATATTCAAATCCTACTCCCTCTGGATATTCAAATCCTACTCCCTCTGGATATTCAAATCCTACTCCCTCTGGATATTCAAATCCTACATCCACTGGATATTCAAATCCTACCCCCCCCCCATATTCAAATCCTACCCCCTCTGGATATTCAAATCCTACCCCCTCTGGATATTCAAATCCTACCCCCTCTGGATATTCAAATCCTACTACCACAGGTTCAATACCTTATACTACTCAACCTGTTATAAATGATATTACACAATTATTACCTAATTTATCATCTGAAACTATTGTTTCTCTTTTAAATAGTGGTGTTGATTTAATGAAACTTTATTCTGATAAAAATTATATGTCAGAAAAAGGAATGAACTTTGATTCAGAAATGAAAAGTCCTTCAACTAATATATATCAAAAAAATTTTTCAGGAACTTCTAATGTGTATTCACCTTATTTATATTATAATAAAAATGGTAATGATAATGAATTACCTGAAGACATGAATTATGGTTTAGGAGCAACAACTACAACTAGACCAATGACTACTATGGGTAATACTACTACAACTAGACCAATGACTACTATGGGTAATACTACTACTACTATGGGTAATACTACTACTACTATGGGTAATACTACTACAACTATGGGTAATACTACTACTACTATGGCTACTACTACCACCAAAGCACCAACTACTACTATGGCTACTACTACCACCAAAGCACCAACTACTACTATGGCTACTACTACCACCAAAGCACCAACTACTACTATGGCTACTACTACAACTAGACCAATGACTACTATGGGTAATACTACTACAACTAGACAAATGACTACTATGGGTAATACTACTACAACTATGGGTAATACTACTACCACCAAAGCACCAACTACTACTATGGCTACTACTACCACCAAAGCACCAACTACTACAATTTCAAATAATACATTTACAACAGATAATTCAGTACAACTTGTTAAGAATGGACAACAAATAAGAGCAGACATTGTATACTTATTAAGAATAAAGCCTTATATACAAATATACGGTAATTCTAATAATTTAATTAATAATTGGAAATTTAAAATTAATAACCCACCTTCTGGTATTGATCCAAGTATTCCTTATTCTATGACTAATAATACTGAGTATTCTAATACATCTACTAGATTATTTGTTAATATTAGTCCTAGTTTACCTTTATCTATAATGGATGGTGGTTCATTTTATTCAAAATTAACATTTATTAAAAATTAAAATTATTTATTTAATTACTTACAAAATACATCATAATATCATTAGAAAAAAAACTATTACATCTTTGTTTTAATATAATGTTATCAATTTCTTTTAATGGCATATCAATGAATACTATATTATTGGTATTTTTATTATTTAATTTTAATACTAAATCATAATTTTTATAATCTTTATTACAACCTAATATTATTCTAGAAACATTATTATTTACATTATTATTTTCATTATTTTCATTTTTATTATTTTCATTTCTATTTTTAATGTATCCAGAATACTTTATATATCTCAATACCTGTTCTATAAAATCAATACCATCACAATACAATGGTTTAATTTCTTTTATTATATTAAAAAAATGTGATGTCATTTCCAAATCTTTAGCAATAGATGTAATATAAGTTGTTGGTAAAAAATTATTTTTAAATTCGGGATATTTACTTACTATCATTAATCTTAAAACCTCAAGTTGTTTTAATTCATAATCTTGTTTTTTTTTTAATAATACTATATTTTTCAAATAAGATTCATATTTTTTATTACTATTACTTTGAATACCATTATTGTTTTTATTAGTATTATTATTAGTATTAGTATTATTTTTATTTTCATTTTTTAAAATAGTCTCTAGAGTATCTTTTTCTAATGCTTTAATAATTGTATATCTTTCTATATATAAAGGTTGTATAATAGTATCTTGTAATAATAAATCTAATAAAATATAAGTTGAATTCATATCACCATTCCAAAATATGTAAGTAATATTATTAGTAGTATTAGTAGTATTAGTATTGTGAGTGTGAGTATTTGTATTATTTAAAATAGTTAAATTTGGTGTTCCTTTAATTAATTCACAAGGTTTATAATAAGTTTGGTTTGATGTTTCTTTAGTATTGGTTAAATAACGATTTGTTAAATATGTAAATGTTCCTAAGCCTACAAATGATAATCCAGTCCATAAATGATTTTTATTTAATGTTAAAGTTATTAAATCCATAGTAAATAGATTTTTATTTATAAAACTAAATATTATTATAAACTAAATATTATTATAAACTAAATATTATTATAAACTAAATATTATTATAAACTAAATATAGTATAAAACTAATTATATTATGAAAATAAATATATATTTAATATAGAATTAATAAATAATAAAAAATCTAAATACTTATTAATAGTGATTTAAATTTATATAATAAATTAATAATTTTATAACTTTATAACTTTATAACTGTATAATTTTATATTAATAATTAACAAAAATGAGTAATAAAAATGTAAATTATAAACATACTAGTGTTATACACGAAAATTATTGGTTCCAAGATTTACCAAATACAATTTTTAATTTAGATTATGCCTTAAAGATATTCCCAGAACAATCTATGACTTATCCTGAAAAAATCAATTCCCTTGTTCGTTTAAGTATCTATTTAGGTCTTATATTAGGTCTTTTTTATTCTAATTATTTGTATTTATATATACCTATAATTACAATGTTAATGACTTATTTATTATATATTTTCCGTTTAGAACACGTTGAAAATACATTAGCACAAAAAGGTCCTCATTCTGGATTAAGTCATTTAAAAAATAATAATAATAATAATGTTAATGTTAATAATAATTCAAATACTAATTCAAATACTAATTTTACAAAAGAAGAATTAAAAAAATTACAAAAAACATTAGGTTTAAGTAATGAAGATTTACGTAAAGAAGGTTTAGATTTAAACACTATGTCAGGAGAAGATTTTCAAAATGTATTAAATATTAAAACTTGTTCTAAACCATCAACCAACAATCCATTTATGAATGCTTTAGTTTATGATAGTAGAACAAAAGACCATTCGTGTGATCCTATTAACCCTAAAAATCAAGAACAAATAGAAGATGAATACAATAAATATTGTATTAAAGATATAAGTGATATATACAATCACAATAGTGGTCGTCGTCAATTTTATACAATGCCTTCTACTACTTATCCTAATAACCAAGAAGGATTAGCCAACTGGCTTTATAAAACACCACCTACGTGTAAAGAAGGTAATGGGGCTCAATGTGTTGCTAATTATTATACACCATTAAATTCAAGTCTTCTTACACCTGGTTATGGTTCATCTATTTAGAACTAATTTCTTAATTTAATTTATGTTAGAAATGAGCGATAAATTAATAACATAAATTAATAATATAAATAGAACATAAATAATATAAATAGAACATAAATAATATAAATAGAACATAAATAATAAATCTAAAAAAAATCTAATAAAAATTTTATACAAAACATCATAAGATTAGATGCTCTTCAGACTATTCATTATGTCTGTGTAATCTTCTTCGCTAATCCGAAAATAGTTTTCCGGTTTAGCAGAACTCATCCAACAGCGTCCGTCATAGAAATGGAACTTCGTGGTTTTCCCGTTTTTAATCGTACAATGTACGCATACAACGTCATAACCTCCCGCACCGTAGGTTTGACCTTTGACCAAAAGTGACGGGTTGTAGGTGCCTGCTACTATACGGACGTCAACCAAACGACAGTATGGGCACCAAGGAACACGCCCATAGCGTTCATCATTAGTTTCTGTTGGCTGTCGGTGAGTTGGAGGACAGTTTTTCAGTGAGCGTGTGAGCTGTTCACATCTTTTTTTTTCTTCTGCATCCAAACGTGCCGAGTTCTTATCACACTCCGCAATGATTTGTTCAATAGTGCTAAGTTTTCCATTAACAATGACTTCGACTTTGCCTTCGACTTTGCCTTCGACTTTGCCTTCGACTTCGACTTCGACTTTGCCTTCGACTTCGACTTCGACTTTGCCTTCGACTTTGCCTTCGACTTTGCCTTCGACTTCGACTTCGACTTTGCCTTCGACTTCCATATTAGCGAAACTTAATGAAGAATATAATATATATAATATAATAAATAAAAAAACAATTTTTATTAGTTTTCCTTTTTTTTTTCTATTTTTAATTTTATTACTTACACTTACAATTACATTCCGTCTTGCCCGTTTTACCTCTTACACCTTCTATACCACGTGCTCCTTGACCTCCGGATTTTCCATCAGGACCTGTTTTACCTTTATCACCTTCTTCTCCTTTATCACCTTTATCACCTTTATCACCAGTTGGTCCTTGTTTACCAATTGGTCCTTCATCACCAGTTAATCCCATTTCACCATTACGTCCTTTATTTCCGGTTGGACCAGTGGAGCCTTGTTCTCCAATAGGTCCTTGTTCTCCAATAATTCCTTGAATACCAATAAGTCCTTTATCCCCTTTTTCTCCTTTTTCACCTTTATTTCCAGTTAGTCCAATATTTCCTTGTAATCCATTTTTACCTATTATACCTGTTGGTCCAGTATGTCCTGTATCACCCATAGGACCTTTATCTCCAATAGGACCTTTGGGACCAAGATTATTAGGATTTTCTCTACATAATTTAATCATTACATTTTCTAATTCTACTTTATCTATTGCTATTGATGGGTCAATTCTAGTTTCAATCGTATTTATTTTTTTTTCTAATGTAGCAATTGTTTGACAAGAAGTATTATATTTATTCATCAAAGCAATATGAGATGCTTTTAATTTATTCATTTCATCATTTAATTTATTTATATTTTCAAGAGATTTATTTAATAGTGTTGCTAGAGTATCCATTTTTTTTTAGAAAAAAGATAACAAATATCTTTAAATATAGTATGTAATCATAAAATAATTTATAAAATTAACCGATTATAAAACACTACTAATTTGTTCTATATATTTATTTAATTTTGTTTCTTTCATAGAGCAATAATTCATTAAGTTATCATAGATATTTGTTTTTTCTTCTGTATGTTGCTTACTTTCTAATTCTTTATATAAATTGATTACTATATTAATTTCACGCTCATTCCATAATCCATATAAAAATTTATGTATGTCTTTTAATTTATTAATATTAATCGTTTCTTTTGTAGGTTCTTGATAATTTTCTTTTTTTATTTCTTCTTTAGTTTCTATTGTATTAGTATTAATAGTATCTAAACGATTATAATCATTAGTTTCATTTCTTTGTTTATTTTTATGTTTATTTTTATTAGAAGTATTTGTATTATTACTTGATATATTAGTATCATTTGTTGCTATAGTATTATTCACTTCATTATCATTTAATAACTCATTTGTTAATGTATCAATATCTAATGATTTTATTCCCATTTTTGCTATTAATGTTGCATTTTTTTGCATTAATATAATAATATAGTAATCTAGAGTATGTTGAATTGTAGCATATTCACTATAAGCATTTTTAAGCATTTTTAAACCAACAACGGCATTATTGAAAATATATGTCATATCATTATTTTTATCATTCCAATACCATTCAACACTTTTTTGTATAGGTAAATATAAATTATGTAAATGTTCTCTATTATCACCATACATAAATCTTATTATACCTTGAACATACGTTGGTGAATTAAAATAAAGACAATTATTATGAATACTTATTTTTGTTCCAGCATCAAGAAAACGTAAGAGTGATAACTTAATTAAACAACTAAATGGGTCTATTATTACATTATGCTCTGTTTTTTTCTGAAATAAAGATTTTAGTCCCTGTAATGCTCCTGACGCAATTATATCATTCATTTTAATATAGTTTAATTTAAATTAACTAATTTTTTAAAATTTATTTTTATACTTAAAAAAATGATTTATTAAAAATTGATTTATTTATAAATAAAAAATTGATTTATATTATTTAATAGTATAGTTAAACTATAAAGTTTGTCTTAATTCATTAAATTAATAAAATGAATCCTGATTATAATAACTTACAAAATATATTTCAACAACAAGGTATGCCACAACAACAAGGTATGCCACAACAACAAGGTATGCCACAACAACAAGGTATGCCACAACAACAAGGTATGCCACAACAACAATTTATTATTAATAATCAAGGACACTAT
>Ga0233427_10001696_pt1 | contig 22678 bp, 13 predicted proteins | sample SI_118_April2016_5_FD_179885 | JGI IMG/M metagenome (GOLD analysis project Ga0233427, IMG submission 179885) | Seawater microbial communities from Saanich Inlet, British Columbia, Canada - SI_118_April2016_100_MG | ecosystem: Environmental > Aquatic > Marine > Inlet | place: Canada: British...
CTTGTCGGTGTTTATGCTAGCGGTTGTGTTCATCAATAATGAACAAGAGATTCTTTGAACACAACGGTACGGTCTGCTTACCCATTCAATCAGAGGGGGGCCCTTTGATTCGGAAACCGGCTCAAGCCTTATTCAACTGCAATGGCTGGAACTACCATGGTCGAAATTCAATGTCCTCATTGCGATGAAGATATTGAATTAGAAGACGGAGCCTCGGGATTGTTTGATTGCCCTCATTGTGACGAAGAATTCCCGTGGAATAGCGACAATGATTTCAGCATAGAATCAAATTCAAAATTAAAAGATTTTTTAAGTTCAAAAATTGGTTTTTCAATTTCTTTCTTAGCAATATTTGCTTGTGCAATAGGTGCAGTATGGTGGACGAGTTCATTGACAAACTTGAATTTAGGTTATGCTTTCATAATATTTGGATTTCCCATTGCATCAATCGCGCTAATTATCTATGTTGTTCTATGGATTATCGAGAAATTAAATTCATTATCTAAAGAGTGAGAGAGGCCGAGCAGTTTCAAAGGTAACTTATATGATGTCTATGTTTGAGGATGCTGATAGTTTCAATCACGACATTTCAGAATGGGATGTTTCAAAGGTGATTCAAATGACTAGCATGTTTCAGAATGCTGATAGTTTCGATGGTGACATCTCAGAATGGAATGTTTCAAGTGTAATTGATATGAGCCGTATGTTTCAGAATGCTGATAGTTTCAATCAAGCCATTTCAGAATGGAATGTCTCAAGTGTATTTGATATGGGAGATATGTTTGATTATGCTCAAAATTTCGACCAAGATATTTCAAACTGGGATGTTTCAAAAGTGAAGGATATGAGTCATATGTTTGATAATGCTGAGGGTTTATCAGGTAATAATAAATGTGCAATTCATACCTCATTCAGTTCTAACGATGAATGGAGATATGATTGGGAACCATATTGCAGTGATTGAGCAAAGGGCCCCCCTTTGCTTGGACATATGAGCAGAGGGTAGCGTCTAAAATGACCCACGCAAAGCCCATTCAAACAATAGTTGTATTCGTATGGGTTTTGAATAGGTGCCGGGTCAATTGTTAAGTGTATTAACCTTGAAAATTGATTGTGGAAGGAGAGGTAGACGGATCTGATAATCAAAAATTATCACATATTTGCATATTTGGAAATTGCCAGAAAGGGAAAAAGAATGGAGAAGAGTATTGTCGAATCCATAACTCTTCCTCAATAGAAGAGGATGGGATTACAATTTCTAAAGTAGCAGGGAATAGTGGACTTATCTTTGTGATTGGATTTTTTGTCATTTTTATATACCTAATTGTAGCGCCATCAAAAAATTCTGCTGGTTATGGGCTAGAAGGTTTGGATAATCTAATATTATTATTCTGGGCCTTTGTCTCTCTTTGTTTAGGTATTGTCTTTTTACTCATAGCAGGAGTTTCGAAGAAAATTGAGTCGCAACAGAAAAAATAGAAAAATCTCTGAATAATCAATTCGAAATATCTTTCAATGCGTCTTTCGATAGGCTAGCGACGTGTACACATACATACACATGGGCCCCCCTTTGAAATGAAAACTGGCCAACCCTTATTTCATAGCAGTTATTAGTAGTGCTATGGTTGAAATTGAATGCCCTCATTGTGATGAAGGCATTGAATTAGAAGATGACGTTTTTGGATTATTTGATTGCCCACATTGTGATGAAGAATTCTCCTGGGAAGATGATGAAGATATTTCAAACGGGCACACAACCAATCCTCCAGTGATTAGCGGGGTAAAAATTGGAATCGGAATCGTCGGTAGTGTTCTACTCTTATCGGTGATATTCTATGTCTGGCTTATGGGGCAAATGGGGTGTATGACCGCTTGCAGTTGAACATCTTAGTGTTTAGAAACAAGTTTGAGAATAGAATAATCGAATATAGATAATTCGCAAGGGTCTATGCTCAAACCCATGTGTACAATATTTGCGAATCTATGGGCTCTTAGTGGGTGCTATTCGTCGCTACCCATTGAAAGGACGGGTGTGCAAAGGGTCCCTCCTTTATTGCCTGTGGAGCCAGAATCGGGTGAAATAAGGAGAATACATAGAGAGTGCTTTAGTGCTCGGTGCTCCGAGTTTAGTACATGAGAAGAACTCGGGTGGTTGCCACAATCGGCCCAGCATCTTGGGATTTAGATAATCTAAATTCAATGTTTGATGCAGGAGCTAATGTTTTCCGACTCAATTATTCACATGGAGAGCCTGAACAAAAAACCGAGTTGTATGAGCGTATACGCTCACTAGAAAAGGATGGCAGAACAACTTGTATTCTTGCAGATCTACCGGGTCCTAAATTACGCTTGGGAGAATTTCCCGGAGTGCGATTAACTAGAAATGGTGAATCTCTACGCTTGCTGTGCGGCCTTTCTCAACATGATGGCCCAGAAATACCGGTAGAATATGCCGGCCTTTCAGCGGAATTGAAAGTTGGAGACTCCGTACTTCTCGCTGATGGATTAATTCGGTTATCTGTAACTGCTACAGGTGGAAAAGTAGGTTCGTTCGTAGACTGTCTTGTCGAAGACGGTGGACCTCTAACCAGTAGGAAAGGAGTAAATGTTCCAGGCACTACAATCGATTTACCTGCCATTGGTCCAAAAGATGAGAAGGCACTGGCCCATGCTCTTGAGGCTGGTGCCGACTGGATTGCGGTTTCGTATGTTAGAAATGCTGAAGATTTACGCCCTGCAAAAGAGGCGGTTAAAGCTGCAGGAAAGCATACTCCAATTATTGCTAAAATCGAGCATCCATCGGCGCTAACAAATCTACATTCTATCCTTGATGCTGCAGATGGTGTAATGGTTGCAAGAGGTGATTTGGGAGTGGAAATTCCATTAGAGCAGGTCCCTTTAGCGCAGCAAAACATAATTGATGCCGGATTGATGAGAGGGATGGTTGTTATCGTTGCTACTCAAATGCTAGAATCTATGACTCTTAATCCAAGGCCCACTAGGGCCGAAGTTAGTGATGTATCAACGGCTATACGTCACGGTGGCACCGCAGTTATGCTATCTGGAGAGACTGCATCAGGTAATCATCCGGTGACTACAGTTGAAACAATGGTTAGGATAGTTACTGCAACTGAGGAAGGGCTAGAGACCTCAGGTGGTACACCGGGAGCACTCTCAAAATTCCGTTCAACTCGCGCAGTTGCACACGCGGGAGTAGAATTGGCAAAAATATCTGGGGCTAGGCACATTCTTGTTGCCACACAACACGGTAATGCTCCTAGATTGGTCGCAGGTTATCGCCCTGATTTTGTGGTGACTGCTGTTACGGATCGTCTTAGAGCAGCACGCCGAATGAATTTGTTACCTGGTGTTGAATCTGTCATGGTTGAAGAGTATGAAAGAGGGTCGCAAACCATGCAAGCCGCTGTGCGCATGCTTGCTGATAATGGGTCCCTGAAATCGGGAGAGAGGATTGTAGCAATATCTGGCTCGCCGCTTGCCATGCGTGGAGCAACTAGTACTGTGCGGTTGTACCGGCTAGAACCAGATGGGACTATTTCTGGAACAGAGTAATTTCCCCCACCCATTCCTACGCAAGGTTCAATGGCTAATGGTAGTCTCGCAGACCATGAGTCTCAAGCCACTGAACATGACTATGGTAGTCGCCGGCCTTCTAATGGTTACAATGAACTTGGCAGTTTTAGGACCGATGGCAACCAGTGCGGTCCCTGCTGCTGTTGAAGATGCGGTGTCCATGAAAGCAAAAGATGACATTTGTGAAAATGTCTTGTGCACCGAGATAAATGATGATTGGAAGGAATCTACTAGTCAACGTGATTTCTATGCGTGGCATATATGGAATGTCGATGATGTCATTGCAAATGGTTCACAGCCTCAATATGAAACAATTGGCCCTGTAACTTATGATGTCACCCTCAAGAAAGAGGTGGATAATTACGATATCAAAAATGGTTTACTCACATACAAACAAACCACTTCATATGCATGTGCGACTGACACCGCTGTTGCATGCTCAACAGAAGTCAGCCAACTGAATATTGCATTTACGCCACAAGTAGTTGGCGCTACGGGAACTGCAATTGCTGAGGTCATGAAAATTACAAAAATTGGATTTGCATCTGGTGTCCTTGACACTCATTTCCAACTTGTTGCACCCGCTCACAATGTAGCACAATACAATTTAGGAAACATTCAGAATCTAACTGCTGCCGAAGGAGCATACGAAGGTGCAATTGTAAATACATTAGAAGGAGATAATGCGGAGTCATTTTACCTAGATGGAATGTTTGACTTGCTCGATGAAGCCTATGGGGAAAATTTCCTTGACGATGACACTGCAACTTATCTTAGTTCGGGTGGCGTTCACCCACAGTGGAATCAGCATGAATGGAATGATGATGGAGATGGCGTACTTGAAGCTGATGAGAATTGGATGAGCGAATATGATCCAAATAACAACGGTATAGAAGATAATGAAACCTCCTCTTTTAGGTGGATTTTAGACCTTGACTATGCATTCAATCATGCGGTTGGACCTGATGGAGAAAATATTTCTTTACTAAATTACATGGGACCACTGGTTTATGCTTCGATGGGTGAGCCCGAATCTCTTGAAGAGATACTAGCAGACCCTGAAAACTCAGTTACGCTGGAACGTGCTGAACTTTGGGATTTTACCCACCCTACTGATTTGAACATTACACTGGCAAGGGATTGGACCCTATATGGAGGAATGGGCAAATTAATGCAGGATTATGGGGCTCTCGATGATAATTACCTAACAAACGGTGACGAAGATGCGATTAATCTTACTCAGCGCTTTAGGTGGTTGATGGATTTAGAAATCGATAATGATGTAGCCAGAAATGTATTGCATCTAGGGGACGGAACTGATGACCCGCTAGGAATCCTTGCAGTCAGTGAATCTGGCACTTCCTTTGGATTATCTACATTCCTAGATATGAAGAAAGATGATGCAATGGAACTCTACGGCATTACCAAAAGCCAACACGCTGCAATAAAATCATTATGTAGCGATTGGGCAGGAGATATTGCTGCACTGCCACTTATTCTGGTTGGTGGAGAAGGATACATCACAGCCTCAGAATTTGTGAACCAGACCTTTGGTTCACTAAATCCAATCGACAATACATACATGCAATATTCACTGAATGCTGGCGGCATGTGGGGGAGTGGCATCCTTGGATTCCCTGCTGGTGAATCGGTAAACCTAACTCAAAATCAAAGTTCTAACATGCTATTTGGTCCATACGGATTGGCAACCGCAAAAGGTGCTGCAATGTTCCTGTACGGCGAGTTGAGCGGAAAATCGATCCCAATTAATTTCACAACAGGACAGCGCGCTGAAGCACAAGTTTGGAACGCTGAAACTGTGTCTTCGATTTACGGAATAGATGAAAATGCAGCAAATGCAACTCGGTTACTCCTCATGGAAATCGTGTTCAAAGACTTCGTCCCACAGTTCCTTATCGATTCCTTTGGAACCTCGCGCTACCTAACTCAGTCAGTTGATAATTGGTTGCTTGGATGGCATGACCCAGTAAATGCATACCTCGCAAGTGATAATTCTGAAGATATGACCGTGGGGTGGACAAGCCTAGAGTCTAATGAAACATATTTCGGTTCAGATGCATATGTCGATGGAGGCATATCGACTGGAGACCCTGGAATTATCACCATCTGCACAGGTGAGACCGATACCTGTGACAAAGGAGAAACTGTAATGGTTGGAGATAGTGAGTATGTTGGATGGAGATCTGTCGAAAAAGAAATGGCCACATTTGGATTAATCACCGCTGAAATACGTGGAGAAACATCTGGCGGTTTCATCACCGGAGAGGGGGATTTAATCGATCTCTCAGGCTATGGTACTGCTGAACTGAGCTGTGACAAAGAAGGCACTCTGAAAGGTATCCCTGTCGACATATGTACTGCATCAATGGATCCGCTCACTCGCCCAATACAAGCGAAATTAATCAATAATGGCGACCTGCTTGATGCAACACCAGGCGCTCTCCCAGTATACTTTGGCAGCGATGTTGAGGTCAAGGTAGAACAACTTAGTGGAGCGATAATTGCAGGGGAATCTAAATCCACATTCTGGCTTGATACACGCCCAACATGGGAGCAGCAGACTCCACCAACAATGGCTGATTTAACACAAGTTTTCGTCATCGAAACCGATGGAGAACTTGATGATGAAACTGCTGAAACAATGGAATCACAAATTGTGACTAATCAAGATTCTTTTGCCTACTTTACAAACTTTGACCACTGGGTAGATTACGTTACATTGTGCTTCTGGGCTCTTGGATTCGTATCATTATTTGCTGGTGCTGCTTTGATCTTCAAAGAGGATTCCGAAGAATCTCGCAGTAAGACAAAATGGACTGAACTTACACAGCCAGAACCAATGGTTAAGATGGATGATTTACCTTCAACTGATGAAACCATGGAAGAAATAATTGCGGCAGAATCTGGTTCTGAAGATACCGGAGACGATTCTAAATCCGAAGAAAGTTCTGAGGAAACTGAATGATTTTGAAACCGGTTTTATACAGATTCATTATCCGATATTAAAGTGATATCATTAAGATATCACTAAGTACGAGTGGTTCATCGGCCATAACATGCAGCCTACATCCGTAACAATACCGGCGCAAAACTCGATGCCAGCAAATACACCACAATTCAAAGACAAACCAGGGAGTGCCATCAATGGTTTTCTTGGATTACTTTTACACTTAATATTGAGTATTGTAAACATCGGCCTTCTGTTCACAGGACCAGGTGCAGCACTACTCATAATCACTGGTCCGTTGTGGCTAGTAATGTGGAACTCATACGTCATAGTTAATCCGAACGAAGCCGTTGTTACACAATTCTTCGGGAAGTACAAATCTACTATTAAGACTGAAGGATTCCAATTCTTCCTAAACCCACTTTATCAGAAATCAAAGATGTCTTTCAAGATCAATAACTTCGAATCTAGTAAACTAAAGGTAAACGATGTCAATGCAAACCCAATCGACATTGCAGCTGTAGTAGTATGGAGAGTGTATGATGCTGCAGAGGCCATGTTCGAAGTAGAGAACTATGGTCACTATGTCCAGATTCAAAGTGAGGCTGCACTACGTGAAATGGCAACAAGATATCCTTACGATGCAATCGAAGAGAAGGACATAGGAGGAATCACTCTCTCAAGTAACCAGGATGTAATTGCTAAGGAATTACAGAAGTCAGTTGAGGCACGCCTAGCACGAGCAGGAATTCAGGTTCTTGAAGCAAGAATCAGTTACCTAGCATATTCTACTGAAATCGCACAGGCTATGCTACGCCGTCAGCAAGCAAGTGCTGTTGTAGCTGCACGCCACGAGATTGTCGCTGGTGCGGTTGGAATGGTCGAATTGGCACTTAACCAACTAAGTAGCAAAGGCATCATCGAATTTGATGAAGATAAGAAAGCTACAATGGTAAGTAACCTACTAGTTGTCCTTTGTTCTGAATCTGATACAACACCTGTAGTAAACACAGGAACATTGTACCAGTGAGCGGATTTAGATGCTTGAACCTAGATCTTTGATAAATTTCATTGGACCTGCCCTTATGCTACTTTACGTAGGATATTGTTGGGTACACCAGGGTTGTCATCACAAAGGAAAGGGTTGGAAAACAAGAGAAGAATCTCCAAAGGGATTCTGGTTTACGATGATATTATTGGTAGGGCTAAGTATTCTAACAATCGCTTCAAGTCTAATCTTCAAGAGGTAAAGGAAATGAAGAATGGAAAATGTACCAAGTGTGGAAGCATCGGTTTAACACCGGAAAAGAAGGCTCGCATTCAAGGCACTGAAGGGTTGATGATGATTTCATGCACACAATGTAGATTCGTAGAACTATATGTCCCAGATGTAAATGAAAAGTCCAAACAAAAAAGAAATTTGTGGTTAATCCATCTTTCGATTTGGGGTTCCATGCTAGCAATAATTTTCCTTACGGTAGTAGCGAGATAATATTGGGGTGTCGAAATGGAGAAAAAAAAGATTCTTTTGAGGCTCGACCCAAAACTTCACGAGGACCTAAGAAGATGGGCTGAAGACGATTTTCGTTCACTGAATGCTCATATTGAGTTCATACTGAAGAAGTCAATTCGCCAAAATCGCAGAACTGATTCAAGTGAGGAATGAGGAAGAACAATACACAATTTGAAGTATGACATTTCTCACGAAGTAATGTGGCGATACAAAAAAATGTACTAGGTCAAGAAATTGGCGAATGCTCTTGCAAACCTATGACTGGTTGGTATAGAGATGGTAGTTGTAAAACCGACGAGAGGGATATTGGATCCCATACTGTTTGTTGTATTGTAACTGAAGAGTTTCTGGAATTCGCCAAAATACAAGGCAATGATTTGATCACACCAATGCCACAATTCGATTTCCCCGGACTGAAACCAGGAGACTCTTGGTGTGTTTGTGCAAGAACATGGCTAGATGCACTGAACCAGGGGATGGCTTGCCCTGTTGACCTTGAAGCTACAAACATCAAGGCATTGCAAATTATTCCTTTAGAACTACTGGAAGACCGGTCCGTTTGAACAACCCATTCGCTCCACTCAAAGGTATTTATTCAAGTGCTCTCATTTTGAGGTAGGGTTAGTATCATCAAAATAAATTGGTGAAATTATATGAAAATAAGTGCCGGGAGCGGGGCTTGAACCCGCGACCTTCGGATGTCTCAGACATGAGAAGGGGCTTTGGTACGTCTCAATTAGCTCCGAAGAGCTGCCCTATGAGTCCGACGCGCCACCAACTACGCCACCCCGGCAAGTAGTTCGCCCACCGACCACACCTCTTTGAAGGATGCGGCCTCGCACAGCACAAACACTTGATGTGAACTATTTTCAACACAGTTCGCAAACATTTCGTCCCAAATCCGACCACAGCCTTCATTCACTGGGAACTGTTCGCCAAACCAATGGTCGACATCAATACTGCTATGGCTGCTGCTGCTGCCGAGCGACGTAAGCGCGGTACGGGTGATGGTAAAGAGAGGAAGAAGAACCGTACTGGGGCCAATATGGGAATAGAAGCGTTCGATCCAGTCAAGCATGTATCAAAAGAAAAAGCAGATACTGCGTCTATGTGGCTAGTCATTACTTTCGCCGCAACAATGGCATTGCTGATGCGATATGTAGCTATGCCAAATGCACAGGATAATGTTGACATGCTTTGGTTTATACCGATGCTCGGGATTTTCCTATTACCCTCTGTTCATCGAGCTGTTATGCCTGAACGATTTGTTGAACATTATACAAAAGGAACATGGTTCAAAGCATCATTTATGCACATATTCACATGGCTTGCTCTGACTTTTCTACTAACAAATGCCCCATTTGCAGATATTGTAGCACCTCAGGTGGATAATGGATGGGGTATGATTTCCTCGACTGATGGTGAAGAGTTTGACCATTCCAAATCGAAGAGTGGTTCAATTTCACTAGAAGAGGGATATTCTGGCGAACAATATGTAGTTCTCGCGTTTAGTGACAACAATTTAGCAGAAGATTCCGAATATACATTTACGTTTTATAGCATCGTTGGTGATACCAATACTGAAATTTCCAAGCCCGTGAATGTGTGGGCAGATTTAGGCTCAAATGCCACGGCGGCTTCCGATGCAATCCGTGCCCATGAAGACATAGATTATCCAGTCGCGATAAAGGTACCAGAAGAATTACCTGTTGGTACATATTCATTGGTTATTGAAGTTGTAGAAGTTGGAGATCCATGGGAAAACTCACGTACTGTTGAGCTTACATTAACTGTCGATGCACCCGTAGTAGAAGACTCAACTGAGGAGAATTGAAAGACGAGCAGTTAGGGCATCAAGTTGAATTGATTCCCCTCCGCCTTCAACTAGCCTAAAGTCGATTTCAGCCATCAATTCCGTAAGTTCGAGTTTTTGAATTTCAGAAAGGAAATCTGCACCATATAATTCGCGGTGGAGTTGGTTAACGAAGTCTGTTCCTGCAAGTCCGTATCGGTCTAGTAATTCACGAAGCCTCCGTCGTGCTGCGTGAAATCCATCCTGTTTACATGCCATCAGGTATTGATGAAGTGATTCTGGGGGCGCTGTTGCACTGGTTTCATAAATCAGAGTGCGCGAAATATTCTTCTCAAGTGCTGCTGCCACCTGAAGAGCAGTGATTGCTTTGCGTAAATCTCCCTGCGAGATTCTAACCAATGCATCAGCAGCTTCATCTTCAAGGCCAACCCCCTCTAATTTTGCAACGGATTTAACTTGGTCAAGAACATCAACATCTGCTAATGGGCGGAAACGAAAAACCGCACACCGACTTTGAATTGGCTCGATGATCTTACTGGAATAATTACACGATAGAATAAATCGACAAGTCTGCGCATATTGCTCCATTATTCTTCGCAATGCGCCCTGGGCGTCATGGGTCAAAGCATCGGCTTCATCAAGGAAAATTATCTTGAATTCGGCACCGCCATAAGGAGCGGTCCTAGCGAATTGTTTGACTTTTGTTCGAATACTCTCAAGTTTGCGTTCATCGCTCGCATTCATCTCGAGCAAATTATTTCGAAAATCATCACCAAAAACATCTCTCGTCAGGGCCATTGCAGCCGTGGTTTTACCTGTACCCGGAGGTCCTGCGAATAGTAGATGGGGGAAGTCCGCTAGTTTGGCATACGAGGCTAATCTTTGTACCACTGAGGCTTGGCCACGAATGTCACCAACTGTCCGAGGACGGTGGCGTTCAACCCAAAGTTCGCTCATACCATCCAAGGTCATTGTAGGACGACCTTGAACCTTCGCTTTTTCCAAGATAATAGAAAATATCTCCGGCCACCCTACGGGTGGCCAGCCGAAAGGAACCTATACCCCCTCCTCCAGTGGTAGTCCGAGCCCAATGTTATCGAACACCCGCGACCGCCGAAGAATCGTAAGTTCACTAGTAATGGTTTTGATGTTTTTATTTGCCGATATCGCTCTGCCACAAGCAGTACCAGATTGGTCAAATGATATACTTCTTGATGATGACACAATGTCTCAAACCACATCTACGACTAATGCTAATAAGGACACTGCTCTTGATTCAGCCAACCCGTCCACGAATTATGGAAATGAAGGGACTGTTGGATTGGGGGCGTCGACAAGTGGTGAATCAAGGATACTAATTTCGTTCAATAATACAATCTCGACTGGTGACACAGTAAGTTCTGCAAATCTAAAATTAACGTGTGGCATTGACCCAGTTAATCTTGAAACAATTAGTATTTACAATTCAAAGATGAAACGGTCATGGAGTGAATCAAATGCAAATTGGAATAATCCAGATTCCGGCTCCAATTGGGGCCTGCCTGGGGCAGATGCAACCTCCGACCATAGTGACTGGGAGCCCCCATTCCAGGGGTACGCCAATCATACATTTTCGATAAATGTGACTGCTGTGGTACAAGATGCAGTAATCAATAATCGTAGTACTTTCGATTTAATTTTGGCAGCAACGGACTCTGAGTATGAGTGTCACATGTCCGAATCAAGTGATACTAACAGCAGGCCATATCTCGAAGTTATCCACCAAAATGGCACTCACGCCAATGGTGGCTCATTGACCCCAAATTTCGTTGAAGATGGTGCGGCTCTAATGGATTCAGACCAATTTATCCTAACTGCAGCAACAACCCCCGAACTATCATGGGAGGGCCTAACAGGAACCAATGCCCAAGTTCAACTTTCACTAGCCGAGAATTTCTTTACTGGTGCTGACGATACTTGGTTCTATACAACTCAAGACAATGCATCTATGTTCACTCTAAGTTCCGGTAATGGGGTAATGACAGTACCTTCGGGCGATGCTTTGGATAATGCTACAACTATGTATTACAGGATGCGTTCTATCGATTCAACCGATGCTATCGGCGAATGGAATATTGGTTATTTCCACCTTCCAAAGCACAGCGTCACGGACAATGGGAACAATACTGCCACGATTTCTATTGGATTTAGCGACCTTGGCATAAGTGCAGAAACCATTGAAGACACATACATAGATTCGAATGGTGCTGCAAAGAATAGTAACATGGGTAATGATGAAAATTTCACTGTAGGCTCATCATCGAGTACAGATCAGTACGGCTTGATAAGATTGAATTTGGACGACATAGGACTACACAGCAACACATCTGTTATGTCGGCTACATTTGGTATGACTCGTGAATCATACAGCGGCTCGGCCAAGGTTAGCGTCCACGTAATGGATGGTGAAAAGTGGACTGAAAACGGAGTCACATGGAGAAAACACAACGGCTCATATTACTGGGATGATGGGGGCAGAGTACCGTCCATGTCCGTAAGTTCATTTGTAGGTGACCAAACGTCGTCCAGCATAGATTCTGACATCACTGTGGCTGTGCAGCATTGGATTGACGAAAATAATCTAGCCAACCAAGCAGGTTCAAGTCTTTCCGAGTCTCTTGAATTAATGATGGTAGCTTCAACTTCTGGAATAGCCGAATCATCCACTCAGTGGGTGAAAATATGTTCTACTGAAACAACAAGTTGTAGTGAACCAACTCTCGACATCATGTATGCATGGGGCAGTAGTGGCCCTCCAACCATTCCAAATCATCAATCACCACTTGATGGGCATTCAGTCTGGAATGTAAGTGTGAATAATTTGTCAGGTAATACGACTCCGACTTTACTTTGGGATGGCACAATCACATGGAGTGGCGATATGCTTATGCAAATTTCAACAGATGCTGAGTACAGAAACATCATCCATTCGTTTGATACTGCTGTCGATAATGACTTTGCCCCATCTGATGGCAATTGGTCGATTTCGGGTTCAAACTCACTCGATGAGGGCGTAATGTATCACTGGAGATTAGCACAAAGAAATTCTAACGGCCACCATTCGTGGTGGGATTCTTCTTCATTCCTTGTCTCGAACTTAGAATCTGAGTATTTGCTCGGTGATGAACACAGATTACGATTATCCCATGGTAATGCAACTACTGCCGGAGATGCCCCTAATTGTAAGGACACCTACATTGACAGCGGAGCATCGACAAGTAACTACAATGGCGAAAGTGACATGCAAGTCATGTACAATACATTCCCTGCTGAAACTGCAATCCTTCTTGGTTGTGACCTCACTAGCCATCTACTTCCTGCAGGATATGCTGTGAAAACAGCAACCTTGAAAATGAAACTTTATGACTACCCATCAGGATCTCCAATTATTGGTGCCTGGGAAAGTCAACAGCACAATTGGACTGAAGATGGCGCAACTTGGGCGACATATGACGGCGTTAACGCGTGGGGTACAGCCGGTGCTAAAGGATGGGAGAGAGCAGGTTTGCTCGATTCTGAAACCCTCGGAACCTCATATGCAAGCGGTGACTGGGTAGAATTGGATATTACTCTCGCTGTACAGAATGCAATGCGAGAAAATCGAGAAGTGGATTTGGTTCTTGGAGTTGTAGGCGTTGGTAGCGGTTATGACCGAAGTGCACTGTTCTATCCAAATAATGCTGATGCAACTAAGCGTCCAGAAATTTCATTTGTGTATGTACCGGGCTCTAATGCACTCCCTGCTGAACCTGTTCCATTCTCTCCATTGAATGGTTCTTGGTCCATTGAATCTGGAATGAATCTAGCGCCTGACCAGACCCCTCAACTCTCATGGAACTTCAGTGCAAGCGGAATTACTGTTGGAGGATGGTCCGTCGAATTAGACACCTCTCCTAATTTTGATTCACAAAATTTGATTATGGCAACTAGTTGGACAGATACTGGATTTAGTATTGCAAATATGACCTTCGACCTCTCAACGCAATTAGCAACAGGAAATACTTGGAATTGGCGAGTAAGGGCGACTACTTCAACAAACCAAATTGGAAATTGGTCAAACTCCTTCCACTTCCTCCTACCTGAATTAACGACTTGGAATGTAAGTTCAAACTCTACCGCTGTAGAGTTACATCACCGAATGGCAATGCCATCGCTCAATCTTCCTAATTTCATTGATACCTGGGTTGCTGACTCTGGCATAGGCGCTAATGCAGACCAATCATCATCTACCAATATCACAGTAGGAACCAGTAGTTCTGGCGAAGATGCAACTGGCTTGTTGAAGATCCCGCTAACGGAATTGCCCAACCCACAAAACGCTCATGTTTCCGAAGCGGTACTCAATTTGTATGCAGAGTTTGGTTCGGATACCGGAAATGCCGTCTCAATTCATCCGGCCCTCGTAGGGTGGAACACTAGTGCAAATGGAACAACATATGATGGTTCGAATAATTGGTCCTTACCCGGCGCAATGGGAGCATCTGACAAGGGTCAAATGTCTGACATTAAGGGTAGTGCTTCCGCTGATTGGATGAATTTTGATGTGACTGAGTTGGTTCAAGCTGCCCTTGCAAATGGTGAAACACACCTTTCGCTCGTAATCGTTGGTTCGATTGGGGAAGGACAAACAATCTTTACATCAACTGCAGGAACAAGTAGTGACCGTCCATGGCTAAATTTGACATGGACAAGTGGCAGTGCAGCCTCCCCGGAAATAGCGGGAGCAAATAGCAATCCAACCATTGATGAAATAATCTGGGATACATCAACACATGCCCTTCTGCCCGGAGACACACCTAATTTCACTTGGACTCATTCAAACTCAGCCAATGTTGATGATTGGAAAATATTCCTTTGGAATGATTACTCCGATGATAGAGAGGGATGGACTGTATACGACAGTAGAGATTCCGCTGAAGGGTGGGATATAACCAATATGACCTGGACCCCACAATCTAATCTTTCATCCGGAAACTCATACGAATGGTTTGTACAACCAATTACTAATGACATACTGGGGGCAAGAGGTAGCGATACAATTTTCCACATTCCTGCAAACACAGGCAGTAGTGTCAATTCAACAGATGCGTACATCAATTTGCAAGAAGGCCAAATCGTCGATGCATTGGATTACCCTGCAATTTTCATGGATACTTATCTCGATACAGGTTCATCAAATTCCGCATATGAAAGCGGAAATGAATTGATTATTGGACGCTCGAATGTGACAACATCACGTAACCACTACACTGAAAGTATCATGATGATCGATTGGTCAACAATGCCTATCCCCGGTTCTCATGAGATGATTGGAGCTGAGATTGAGTTGCATAAAATCAGTGGTGGCGAATTTAATCAAGAAACTGTACGTGTTGCCGTTTGTGAAATTCAGGATGCATGGAACCAAAATGCAACAATGAATGGCCCAACTGGGAATAATTCCGCATGGACAAATCCAAAATGCGATGTTCCATTTGAAATCGTCTCGATGGATTATCAGGACAATTATGTCACACTGGATGTTACTTATGCAGTGCAGCATGCACATGCGGCTGGCTTAGACAAAGTTAGCCTGATGTTCTGGATAGTTGATGATACCGACGATGAATGGCATTTTGCTAGTAGCGATTATAATATCGATAAAAGTAAACGCCCTGAATTGAAATTGGAATGGAGAACTGGTACACAATGGCTTCCGTCTTCACCAAGCGGCTTGACACCAGCAGATGGCACAACGGTTTGGAATCAAACTGCTTCTCGACCAAGAGGGGCTGATGATGTTACACTGAATTGGTCTGGAGTTGAATCAAATGAAACTCGCTGGGTGATTCAATCATCTAAGACACCGTTGTTTACTGCTGAAAATGAAACATGGCTATATGATTTGACCGATAATGAAACCTTCAATGGTACATGGAGTTATTCTGAACTTGCGTACACCAGTCCAGATAATATCACATGGGGAGACTACTGGGTTTATTGGAGAGTAAGAGCTGAACAAGACCACCGTTTAGGTACTTGGTCCGGTGTTAATTCATTCCGAGTCCCCGGCGCATTAGGTACTGACGATGGTGCTGGAAATCATTCAATCACTTTGTATGACGGCTCGGTATTTTCTGAGACTACATCACTACCAGGCGTACCTGATGCGACAATTGACTCCAACCGCGCTAGCAATTCCTTAGGTAACAATGGTCGCCTCGAATTAGGAATTTCATCAGGAGGATCTGGTGAATCGATGGTAATGTTGTCATTTGACCTCTCTGAATTGCCATTCCCAGCCGCAATGACTCCGACTAGTGCCTTATTGTCGCTATACAGAGTCAATGTCACTGGAACATCATCGCTAACGGTTAGTGCACATGCTTGTGACACATTTAGTGAAAGCTCGGTCACTTGGAATAATGCACCATCTTGTTTGAGTAGTGAAATTACTCGCTCTACGATGCTAATTGTTCCACCAAATGGTTGGCAAGTGTGGGACCTTACATCCCTTGCACAATCTAATATTGCTAATGGAAATACTACAATGACAATTATGCTGAAATCTGTAGGTACTCCAATGTCAGGTCATTCGTTCTATGATAACCTGCACTCTGGTTCCCTGAAACCTAAATTGGTTCTAGATTATGTTGACAATGTCGATGGAGTAATCCCTCCGGCTCAACCAGTATTGACATATCCTGCTGACGGAGCAATTCTGTACAACACAAGCACGTGGGTATTGGAATCTCTAGACAGGCCACAATTAACTTGGAACAGTGTTACTAATGCAACGGGATATGTTGTTACTATTGCAAAAACAGACGGTCAACAAACATACAAATCTTGGCAAAACAGTGAAATAAATGGAACCACATTTACCTTCAGTCAAGATTTAGTTGCTGGTGATGTATACAGTTGGTGGGTACAAGCCATCAACGGTTCTATTCCTGGACCTTCATCGAGTCGTAGAACCTTTGCGATTGGCTCTCCAGTCAACCATTCTTACAATTTTGATAATACTTGGACATACTTGTTCCAAACTGGAAACGAAGTTGCTGAGTTAGGTCACACTAACGTTAGAGATTCGTATATAGGCAGCGGATATGCAAATCAAAACCATGGCTCTGAGTCACTAATGGTTGGAACAAATTGTGAAGGAGCAAACTCCGAATGTCGAATGATTGTCGGATTAGATAATGGTCAAGTCCCATTACCACCTGGTGCAAAAATACACTCCGCTTCGATTCAATTGAATATCGAGTCGGCACCTGCTGGATTTTTGACATTAAGTGTCCACAAATTATTGACTAATTCCTGGACACAATCCGGCTCAACATGGAATGATTCTGCAAGTGGTATCCCATGGAATACTGGTGGAATGGCACCGGGTGTAGAGTATGATGCAAATCCAATTTCAACCACTACAATTACTGCCGGTGTGACAAATGTATGGTTAGAATTAGGCCATTCGGGTATGCTGATTGACGGTGATCACGCGTGGGTAATCATTGGAACTTCACTGGCAGGTGCACCTGCGTGGGTAGAATTTTTCTCAAGTGAAAGTGCTCTTAACCTTCGACCTGTAATCCATATGAATTACACTGATGTTCATTCGGTTTCAGTATCTCCGGGAGGTTCTACTACTGATGCAGATACTACGGTTCAATTCTCTCATATTTTGAATGATGCAGTAGGAGGTATGATTTCTGAAGGAGTGGTATGGTCCTCAAGTAGCGGCTCTATCGATGCCGCTGGTTTGTTTACTCCTGAACATGTTGGCATTCACAGTATTACCGCATGCTTTGGAGTCATATGCGCTACAGAATCTATTACCGTAACACCTGGAGAACCTGATACGCTTGTTGTCGAAGATACTGAAGAAACTATTACAGCGGATAATTCTTTTACAATTACTGCAGTAATCCATGATCAACATGGAAATATTGTGCCTGGAATGACAATCACATATACACCATCTAATGGAACTATGACTGGAACAACATTCTACCCATACAACTCCGGAACACAGACTGTCACAGTGGGATGGATTGGTCAAACTGTTGATGTAATCATCGAGGTTGTTGGTGGTCTGCCAACTAATTATGTTACAACTGGTTGTGAAGATGTTGTACATGCTGGAGAAACCTGTCAACTAAATTGGACATTGCATGACCAATTCGGTAACCTGTTGGATCTTTCAGTCGGCGGTGGAATTACTTGGACCGCTGGTGGTGGAACATTTACCGAGTCTAACGGAACTTACTTTGCAATGACTGTTGGAAATTACAATATCGACATGCTTTCAACAGGAGGTATTGCGCACCAAATTTCAATCACAGTCGAACACGGAATGATGGTAAGTCTAGAGGTAGATGCATCTGAAACATATGTTACAGCTGATGATATAGTTCTGCTCAACACTACTCGTATCGATGTCATGGGCAACCGTTTATCGGTTGAACTACCATTAGCGAATTGGACTGTTAGTGATGGAATGATTGTTGCGGGACAGCCTGCTGAATGGCATGCTCAAAGACGCGGTTCGAAGACACTAACTGCTAGTTATGCAGGAATGGAAAGTAGTGTAATTATCCAAGTAGAGGAAGGTGCAATTACTGGACTTGTATTGGTAATAGATTCTATTGATTCAACATGGACAAATAATTCAATTACTGCTGATGATGAACTTACTGTTAAGGTTAAGGCTGAAGATTACGATGGAAATCGTTGGACTGAAAATGTAGTTTGGTCCATCGAGCATATTCAATTCTCTGACCAAAGTGTACTTCAAGAGATGACTTATGGAAGTACTACACTATTCGTTCCAATCTTCTCATCGGATTTCGCTTACAAATTATTAGCAACCTACACTGATGAAAACATTACCCTTGAAGTCGCTCTGAATATTACAGTATCACAAGGTAGCTTGGTGAAACTCTCAGTACCGGGACCTGGAGATGCTGAACAAAATATTGATGCAGATAATCAATTACAATTCTCACCGCAACTATTTGACAATGATAACAATGCAATTGACCCTTCAATTGTAGAGTATACTTTGACTAATACAGACACAGATGAAACGCAAAACATTACGTCAATTATCGTAGGAAATGGTGGCATATGGGAAGCTAGTACTGTTGGTAATTGGGAAATTACTGCTTGGGCGATTTCAGAAAACGGTTACAATATCACTAACACAAGTGTGATTCATGTTTCACATGGAGATGCTGAGAGCGTAGACATTGATGTTATTGCAAATTCTGCTAAGGCTGGTGATGAGTATACCCTCACAATCACTGGAACTGATGCTGATGGTAATACCTTCTTGGAGAGTGTACTGTGGACTCAACTTTCTCTTCCAAACACTTGGAAGACTGTACCTGCTTCTACAATTGAAGGAGGAGATGGCATCTATAATTGGAGTGCATCTGTTGCCGGAGATCATACCTTCAAATTCCGCTCACCGAGTGGTGCTGAAAGCGAATGGACAGTGACTGTCACTCCGCACCAAACAGTTTCCCTAATTGAATTTGAGATTGTTGATAATTCAGTAGCACAACTAGAGTCTTTTGAAATCGATGTTCAAACCTTCGATGCATGGGGCAATGAGATACCTGTGCCACCGGAAACCCAAGTCAAATTAACTGGTCGTATGACTGCAAAGGCTGGAGAAAATGGCCATTGGACAATCACTACACTCGATGACAAAGAGCAAACTGTAACTATATCCGTACATAATGTTGAAAAATCAGATACGATAATGGTTGAAGGTAATATCATGGGATTCTTTGAATCTGGTGGACCAATCTACTATGCGGGTGGAGTTCTTGGAATTCTAGTGATCATTGTTCTTCTAGTAGTAGTAGTAATGGTACTGAGATCTGGCGGCTCAGAATATGATGACGAAGACGATGACGACTATGATGATGATTACGATGAATCTGAAGCGACTCAGGAACCTGGTCCAGTTGGCCCAGGGCCAGTAGGTCCGGGCCCTGGTGGACCACCTCCAAGTGCAGAACCACAACAGGAAGACTGGATGTCTGACTTCCGTGTTGATGAAGATGGTACCGAATGGGCAGAAGATAAGGATGGAATCTGGTGGTACCGTGACGCTGGAACTACAGATTGGAATGAATGGGCGGACTAATCGAAAACTTAGATAATGCAAGAATAGAACCAAACGGAGGGTGAAGCGATGAAAAATCGGATACTACCCTTCTTGGTCATTCTATTAGTGGCACATATCGCATCACCTGCAACGGCTGCAACCCCGGCAAGTATTGACATTGATGCTCACACTCAAAGTGTGAGTGCAGATCAAGCAGTTCGGTTTTCTGCAGTAGTGAAAGATTCTTCCGGCTCTCCAATCAATGAGCCTGTAATTTGGTCTACTAGTTCTGGCTTCATCGATAGTGAAGGTCTATTCACGCCAGGTCTTGCTGGGCAAACCACGATTACTGCGATGAGTGGAAGTATAAACTCAACTACTTCGATAAACGTAATGGCAGGGTGGCCAGTTGGAATTCGAACTGCATTCAATACCACAGAGGTAAGTGTTGACGATGTGGTTCAACTCAATGCTACGCTAATCGACAGAGCCAATAATTCAGTTACAGGTGATTTAACATGGAGGTGTCAAAATGGAATTATTGACTATCTCAACCATACTTGGACACCTGAAAATATCGGTAATACTACAATGCGCATCATACATCTTGAACTCGAAACACAAGTTGTGTTCAACGTGGTTCCAGGAAGCCCGAAAACTCTCGATATACCATATGGCCAAACTGTTCAGAGTGGAAGTACACTCCAGATACTACCGGTTGCTAAAGATGCAAAGGGTAACGAAGTTGGGATTTCTAAGGCAGGTGTTCTTACTTGGTCTGTAGAGAATGGTTCTATTTCTCCAACCGGGGTTTACTATGGAGGAGCTCCCGGCTTATGGAACATTAGTGTCAATAGCACATCTGGGGCTAACGGAAGCGGAACTATTCGTGTATTACCTGCTAAAGCAACAGGTCTAGATCTCGAAATGAATGTCGGACAGGCAAGAACTGGCTCACAGGTAATTCTTTCTGCAATTCGTACTGATGTTCTAGGAAACACAGGTGAAGTAATCTTACCTCTATCGAATTGGACGGTTCCTACGGGCTCACTATCGATGGATGGTGATTCCGTTGTGTGGATTCCCTCACGGATTGGGGAATGGACAATTGGTGTCTCTGACCAAGGTTTCTCTGCGACAATGCAAGTTAGTGTAATCCAAGGCGTAATTATCGGTATCGACATATTACTATCTGAAGATATTCTTCGCTCAGGAGACTCGATAGTCGCTTCAATTTCAGGATATGATGCTGCTGGAAATCAACGGTCGGTGAATGGTGCTTGGACTATTGATCCAGAACTTGGTCCAGAAGACCATGATGGCTGGAAACAATTGAGACCGGGGGCAATGGGGAATTTTTCAGTTTCTGCCACTTGGTTTGACAATGAAACCCAAACGGTGCACAGTGTTGACTCTGTCCTCAATATCACATCGGGTGAATTAGCGCGTATAATTCTCCCTGAAAGTGGAACTCGTGTGCCATCAGATGGTGTGCTTGAACTTCTACCTATCTTTGAAGATGAGTATGGTAATCATTTGGAAAACGTTCTACTTACTTGGGTTATAGATGGCAATGACATGACTATGGAAATCCGATTAGCAAACAATAAGTGGGCACCATCATCTCTTGGAATGCACGAAATTAGGGCAATGGCGCAAGGTGTTTTTGCAATTACTGACGTCGAGGTAATCGCTGGTACTGCGAGGCACATTTCAACAGATTACGATGAAGGTGTCGCTGTTGTGAGTGGTGAAGAGGTTGAACTTACAATCTCCGCACTTGACGTACATGGAAATCTCGCCTTGGCTACAAATGTTGAATTTGAATTCGATGACCCTCAGGGGATTGTCTACCAATCCTCTAGAGGAGATGGTTACTGGATGATTGAGGGAGGTGAAGTTGGTGAATGGAATATTCGATTGCTAACTGGTTCTGCAACTCGTGACATAACAGTCACTGTTTCACCGGGAGAACCGATTAGACTTCTAGCCGATATACCTGAACAAAATCCTGAAGAAGGTAGTAAGATGATTGTACGAATCTATGCTATTGACCAGGTAGGAAATAGAGTCGATGTTCCATCGGATGAAGTTGATATCCAATGTACTGTTGGCACAGTGACACACCTTGCAGGTGATACTTACCAAGTGAATGTTGACCAAGCAGGTCAATCACAATCTTGTAATGCCTATTGGAATGATCTCGTGGCTCAAAGATTCTTTGATGTTGATGCGGTTTTATTTGGAGGTGGTTTAGGCGACTCTAATACTGCACTGACTATGGTTTCCATAATCATATTATTATTCATTGCAATAATGCTAGTACTCATTCGAAGAATGAAAGGTGAAATTGAATCCAATGAATATTGGGAAGATGATTATCTGGATGACACAGACGATTTAGATGAAGAACTCAAAACTAAGGGCGCCTTTTCAGAAGTACCAAAAGAAGTTGTTGAATACGATACTTCCCCGAAGGGAGAAACGAAAGCTGAACTTAGAGAACGTTTGACTGCTGAGGCAAAGCGCACTGGAATAATGCAAGCAGCACCGGGAACAGAACAAGGAAAAACTGGATGGTATATCGATTCAAGTGGTGAACTTACATCATGGCAGGTCAGTGAATCGGGTGATTGGACAAGAGTATCTTAA
>Ga0233427_10001701_pt1 | contig 22657 bp, 24 predicted proteins | sample SI_118_April2016_5_FD_179885 | JGI IMG/M metagenome (GOLD analysis project Ga0233427, IMG submission 179885) | Seawater microbial communities from Saanich Inlet, British Columbia, Canada - SI_118_April2016_100_MG | ecosystem: Environmental > Aquatic > Marine > Inlet | place: Canada: British...
AACGAATATTGTATTTAGAGTAGACGACATAAATGCTTTTCATCGAAAAGCTTTAGAGAAATACAGATTTGATAATTTAGTAATGGACTTTCCAAACATTGGAAGGAGTAGGCTTGGAGAGAGAAATAGTAATGTTTTTTACCCCCCATTTTGTATGGGGTTAAGCCCAATTACTGTTGTGCCACGTTATTTAGAGGTCAAAAGAGAAGTTACTGACCCAGAAAACTTTTGTGGTGAAAGAGACGTTCTATTTACACAGATAAAACATGAAACTGAAATAGGCATCATTATGGTCATACTTCCCAAAGAAAAACTGGTTTGGCTGAATTCTACTGGATGGTTTTAAAAAGGACAATATGAATACAATAAAAATAATTAAACAGATACTTCTTCAATTATGGTTACTCGAAATCGTCATATTATTTGGCTGGATGGTGAAGAAGATAATATTTTTTGACCTGGGAGAATATTAAACTTCATTTTTTAATGATTATGTTGTTGCCGCTAAACACTCACCATCTATCCAAATACCTTCTTGTATGGTTCCATCAGGAGAGGCTAGAGTTCCCTCTCCATTAAATAATCCATCCTTAAACTGACCAACATATTTAGCTCCATCTAGGGTGGTTAAAGTTCCTTGACCATTTGGAGAGCCATCCTTAAAGTTACCAACATATTTTGTTCCATCTGGATAGCTATCTGTGGCTTGTCCATTAAATTCTCCATCCTTAAAGCCACCAACATATTTTCTTCCATCTACAAAGGTTAAAGTTCCTTGACCATAAGGAAGGTTATCCTGAAACTCACCAACGTATTTTGTTCCATCTGGAAAAGTATCTGTGCCTTGTCCATTAAATAATCCATCTTTAAATCCACCAACGTATTTCCTTCCATCTTTAAAGGTTAAAGTACCTTGACCGTTTGGATAATCATCCTGAAACTCACCAACATATTTTTCTCCATCTGGATAGGTAAAAGTTCCTTGAAATTTTTTCTTAGATTTTATTTTTTTCATAGTAGAATCTTTTTTGAACTAGGAGTTAATTAGTATTGGTATTTTCACACTATCTAGTTACTCTTTTAAAATTTTGTGCTCAATTATCTCTCCACTGTAAATATCGTTATTATTACCCTCACCAATATTTGTACGTATCCTGATATAGTTATCCTTGCCATACAGATATGTCCTGCCTATTATGGGAACAGCTGAATGATCCCAGACTGCCCTTTCTTTTGTTTGTAAAACCCGCCCATATGGATTCTGCCACCCTTGATACAAGAAATGAAGAGTAAAGTGCATTGAAAAATCCACAGTACTCACGTTACAAGAAATTTCTCTCTGGTTGCCACGACTTGTTTCAAGAAGAATACCATTACTTGATCCACACTTTACAAAAGAGGAAGCAATAAAATTTTTTACTCGAATATGCTGCTCCTTAGCCATTTTCATTTTTGCTTCTGCCATAAAGCCGTTAAATATAGGAATACCAACAGCAGCCAGAATGCCAATGATTGCCACTACGATGAGTAACTCGATTAGGGTAAAGCTCTTATTCATATTACTCTACAAAAATTGAACTAGTAATATATTTATTATTACCATCTTCATCACCAATATTTGTAATCATTGTTATAGAATCTTTTGTATGCCAGAAATATAACATTCCGAGTTTAGGATTTTTACTACCATTCAGTTTATTAAAAACCCCCCCGTTATAAGGGTTAACCCATTCATATGTCATAGAAAAATGACGATCCAAAAACGATGCCCAAATATCTGGTCTTTTATTACACGAAGAATAAACATGTTGATTCACTGCGTGCAATAGTTTTATTTGCCCTCCTTCTGAAGCACATTTTTGTAATTTTAATGATATTAGATTTCTAATATTGTTATGGTTTTGCTCTGCAGCAGTAATTTTGGTATTAGTTATAAATCCGTTAAACATAGGAATACCAACAGCAGCCAGAATACCAATGATTGCTACTACCACGAGGAGCTCAATTAGAGTAAAGCTTTTTTTCATATTAATACTTCACTATGGTGTCATTTAAATAGACATCACCAACATTTATACTTAGTATATACCTGTCAGAAGGTTAAGGTCAAATTGAAAGCTAAGTAACACCCATCAGCCTATTGATAATACTTATAAGGTATATACTTAGTTTCAATTGAATTACAATTTATAGTTTATAAATAGAGGAAGAATTATATGAAAAATCAACAACAACATTATTCAAATAAGGAAAAAATATTGATTAGTTTTTCTTTTTGGCCTACTCTCATTATTGGTGTTGCATTGGGGATGACTATAAGCCTTTTGTTGATCCTTAATATCCCCTCATTTGAGCAATTAATGACTCTCATAATTTATTTGGTTATTGGGTTGATAATTGTTGGTGTAGTAACTAGAGCTATAAGTATTTTTTATTGGAAAAAATACAATTGGCGTTTCATCTCAGACATGAAATAAATAAAAAAAATACGTTCATTCAAATATACATTTGTTCACTATGAGTGTATATTAAGTTCACTATGACACGAAAAATATCATGCAACTAAAAAAAATACTAATATCTTTTTTACTTTCAATTGGATTGATAGGAACAACATGCCTAGCATATGCTGACTTTAATGATGGCTGGACTGCCTACTCAATAGAAGACTACAGAACTGCTTTTAAGGAATGGAGACCACTTGCTGAGGAGGGTGATGCAAAATCACAAACCAATCTAGGCATTCTGTATTACAACGGTAGAGGTGTACTTAAAGACTACAAGAAAGCGTTAGCTTGGCTTAAAAAGGCTGCCGAACAAGGAGAGGCGGAAGCCCAATACATCTTAGGGGAAATATATATCGAAGGCAAAGTTGCGGTTAAGTCATTCAAAAATGCCAAATACTGGGTGGAATTAGCCTACGCAAATGAATTTGTCGGTGCCAAAGCGCTTTGGGATGAACATGAACTCTGGAAGTATTAATGATATAGTTTGAGATGGAATAGAAAAAGTTTCACTCTAATTGAGCTCCTCGTAGTCGTAGCAATCATCGGTATTCTGGCTTCGGTAGGCATTCCAATATTCCAAGGATTTATGGCTACTGCAAAAATAAATACTTCTGAAGTAAACCATAAACAGATCGCAAGTCTTATTTCTAGAACTTTTGTTCAATGCTCTATTAATCCATCAAAAAAAATAAGATTACACCCCAAAATGAATACTATCCCCTGCGACAATAATCAAATGACCGTTTGGTATGGCTATTTTTCAGACTATATTGATTGGTTTGGTAATTATGAGAATGCATATGATAATTCACAAAAATTTTGCTATAGATCATCAGAGGCAGGAAGAATCAGAAACCCTGATATGGGAAAATGTGTAATCAAATATGACAGTAGATCAGGTAAGACGGGAATTTTACTAAAGACAAATATTGGTACTGAATCTGGACAACCAGAATACATCGAAGATTTCATAATCAAAGAGTAGGTTAGAATGGCTAAATATGAAAAAATCTAGAAAAGGCTTCACACTGATAGAACTGCTGGTAGTTGTTGCAATTATTGGAATTCTAGCTGCGGTAGGCATTCCAATATTCCAAGGATTTTTGGCCACTGCAAAAAATAACTGTAGCACGGAAAATCATAATGCAATGGTTAGTTATACAAAGATTGTTTTGACAAAGTGCTCTATGTCATCAAATGTTGCATTAAAAGATATCAATGGAAATTCAATAAGTAGGGATTGTAGCCAGCCTTTTAGTCAATGGGATGGTTATATGAGAGATCATTTTATAGGCTCAGGTTATAAAAATTGTCATAATACTTCCCAAAAACTACCAATTGGAAAAAGTAGAACGCCAAATGAAGCCGGACTTACCCATTATTGGGCAGACAATATTACAAATAATCCTTTTTATATTCAGACTTGTACTAACTTACCTTGTAGTACTAAGTCATCCCCACCTACTCTTTTGAAAGATATAGTATATTGGGTGCCTTAATAATTTCTATCATTTTTTTTCTTCAGAATTAAAAAAAATAATGATATGAAAAAAATTACGCATATCTAATACGTATATCTAAGAAACCAAGAAAATATATTGAAACCGCTTATAAGGGTAATAAACAAACCTAATGATAAAAAAGGAATGAACGGAGTCTCTATCTCCTTTTTGGATAGTAAATTATATATTGACAGTAATAAGCCAAGCAGGGTAGCCAAAAAGATTGCCGATATACCAAGATGCAAGCCCAACAAACCACCAATCACACCAGCAATTGGGATATCTCCTTCGCCAAGTGCACTTTGCGTTTCTAGGTCTTTGTTTTTAGTTATTTTTGCTTTAATGTTTTGAATGTAGAAAGTTATAACGAGCTCAAGCAAGGCGAAGCCACCAGCAAAAATTAGGACATTCATTAAGTCACCAACAATGATTGTAAGAATGACAGCGATAATAAGAAGATAGTCTGGTACCGACTTATATTTAAGGTCGATAAACGACAGCACTATAAGGGTATAGAAGAGGGTAATCGTAACTATCAGTTCCCAATTTAACCAGTAATTCATATAAAGCAGTAATGTGACCAGGGCAGTTGTTAACTCGACAAAGGGGTAAACGATAGAGATAGGCTTAGAGCAATTAGAGCATTTCCCTTTTAAGAACAAATAAGAAAAGACTGGAATGTTTTGATGCCACTTAATTCTATGTTGACAATGGGTACAGATTGATCCTAAAGGTTTAAATAGAGATATTTCTAGAGGTAGGCGATAAATTAATACATTCAGAAATGATCCAAATATGAGACCAATCAAAAAAACGATAGCATACAGTTCCATTTGCACTATTCTATCTTAGTTAAGTTTTTTTTAGTGCTACAATAATATTTATTTGGCAGTTTATAGTTCGTTTGTAAGGAGGATAAATGATCGAAATTATAGAGCGATATAACGAAGAGTATCAATTTTCTGATATCCACCTTAAGGAAGATAAGCCCATTATGTTGCGTATTAATGGCGATATGATGATACCTGACGAAGATATTGTTTCCTCTATGGAGCTTAAAGAATTTGCCAACGATACACTTAACGAAGGTCAAAAGAACCGCCTCGAAGAGGTTCGTGATGTTGATCTAGCGATTGAAATAGGTCCTACCCGTTTTCGGGCAAACTTCTTTTATACCGCGGACGGTCTTTCAGCGGTGCTGAGAAAAATTGAAACAGAGATCCCTTCCATGGCCGAACTTAAATTGCCTTATGTTATGCAATCGATGGCTGAAAAACCAAACGGATTGGTTCTTGTTACTGGACCGACAGGTTCAGGAAAGTCGACCTCGTTAGCGGCAATCATTGACGCAATCAATGCGACTAAAAAAGGTCACATACTGACCATTGAAGATCCAATTGAATATATCCATCACGCTAATATTTGTAGTATCTCTCAGCGTGAGGTGGGCAGGGACGCTGAGTCCTTTTCGAGTGCCCTTCGTGCCTCACTTCGAGAAGACCCGGACGTTATTTTGGTGGGTGAGATGCGTGACCTCGAAACCATACAGCTTGCTCTCACTGCTGCAGAAACTGGTCATCTAGTGTTCGGCACACTGCACACTTCCGGGGCGCCGAATACCATTAACCGTATCATTGATGTGTTCCCTGCCGAGCAGCAAGGGCAAGTCAGAGCACAGCTTTCTCAGTCTTTGCAGATGGTGGTTACTCAGAAACTATATAAAAGATCGGATGGAGAAGGTAGGGTGGCCGCATTTGAGGTGATGGTTTGCAATCATGCTGTGAGAAATTTAATCCGTGAGGGTAAAATTTTTCAAATTGAATCGGTCATGCAAACTGCCAGAGGTGAAGGTATGGTTACCATGAAACATGCTCTAGAACAGTTACTCTTGAGTCGAGAAATTAATCAGGCTGATGTTGAGGTTGAAGACTAAAAAATTTGTCCCTGCAATTTCACTAATTGAAATTTTAGTTGTTATTATTATAGCCGGTATATTGGCCGCTGCATTGGCCCCTAATATAGGGGGCTGGAATTGTCGACAGGAGATTCGCAACGATTTCGAGAATTTCAATCAGTATTTGAGTAAAGTGCAATCGGTCGCGATTAGTAGAAACAAAACTACGCTTGTAAGAGTAACGGCTAATCCTGGAAATCTTAAACCGTATCTTCTCAAAACTAAATTTAGGCCTAATACTGCCGCATGTACGGTCACAGGAGCGCAGTCACTTGAAACAGAAATTCCAATACTTTATTTCCCTAATGAGACAGTAGTCAAGGTAGAACATAAACCAAATCAATGTTTTTTTGCAGATGGTTCTGCAGACTCCAATACCTTTACATTGAGAAGGCATTGTAGCGGTAAAAATTATTTATATAGGATTCAAATGTTTAGTGCCACAGGATTAATGTCAAAGGAGCAATATAACTACAGCAAAGGTCGATGGGAAGACTTATAAACTGGACGAATTATGCACAACGCTAAGAAAGCATTTACTTTAATCGAGGCCTTGGTCTCGGTTGCCATTATGGCGATTGGTTTTGCAGGGGTGTATGGCCTTGTCTCGACCTCCAGTAGAGTGATGAGTGATTCGATAGACAAAGAAAAATTAAAATTTCAAAGCACTGAAATTATTGAATCCCTGCATGCAGACCAAGCCAACATTTTGGAATACAACGGCAAAGATTTGAGCAGTTGTAGCTCGATAAAAACAAGTAAAGATAAAGAAGAACAGCTCAAACGTTTAAAGGCTTGGTGTCAAAAATTACAGGGCGAGGTGGGCGATAAGAGATCTCAAGATAAGCGCATTATTCGGGTAGTGAAGCAAAAAGTTGGAGAGAATTACGTATATGTTGTCTCGATCGAGTTGAGTGGTAAGAGTGACAAAAAATCAGTCTTTATGAAGCGGATATTCAATGCAGATTAATACAAAAGCTTTTACTTTAGTTGAAATGCTTGTCGCGATGGCTGTCAGTACAATCATTATTGCAGCCACTTACGCCTCATATGACCTAGTAGCAAAGCAATACAAAAAGAATCTCGATGTAGCGGAGATGCATACCTCTGGAAGGGCCATCATGCAGATTATAGAGCGTGACATTCGTATGGCCGGTTTTGAGTATCGGGCCACAAACGCAAAGATTACTTATGGCCCGATCAGTAATCCGCTTGTAATTAAAGACAGCGGCAACAAGTGCTGTGACGAGGTCACCGTTATTTATGATTACTATGACGAAGACACCAAGAAAGTAGAACGCATTAGAAGTCGTTACTGGACTGAAGCTTATACAAGTAACAAAGGTACTCGATATCGCTTAAACAAACGAAGAGACATTCTTGGGAAAAACAACGCAATACTGGCAACACCTATCCTTGGTATGCAATCGTTAATGGCTGATTTTGTAGAGGATTTACAGCTAGAAAATACTTCTGGTTCCACCTATCTATATACATCAGATTATCATAGAATTCATGAATATGATCCAACTACTTTAAAGTGGGTTCGAACTATTCCTATTGGCTATAATCCATCCAACCAATCAAGCATTGATATTGGCGAAGATGGATTAATATATGCTTTAGTTTTTAAAAATTGGAAATGGGCTGTAGCAATTATTAACCCGACTACGGGTGCGACAAGTTCTATTGATTCACCTGGAAGAAATAACAGATGGGCTCCTGGGCTAGGTATTGCAGAAGACGGATTTCTTTATATTAATACAACGGCTGGTGGTGCAGTAGATGTATATGATCTTAAAACCAAGTGGCGAATAAAAACTATTACACCTAGTAAACAGATAGTTGATTTACTTAGCAATAAAATAGATACAAATTCAAGTGGTATGAGGTGTGAAGCAAAATATGGACATAGTGGGTTTAATTGTACTAATCCATCTAACAGCTTTGGTCATAATGGTAATAAGTATACGACAATAAAATTTGGCTATGGCGGGACGCTTTATGCTGCTCGAGATTACCGTGGTGCTAGTATTGATGTTTTTGATGTAAGTAGTGGATACATTGGTGAAATTAAGGTTGGGAAAGGAGGTCAAGTTCTTCAATCACGAACATATGGAATTGCAACTCTGTCAAATATAAAAACTAGTTCAACAGTTAATATCAGTTTAGTCCTCAGAACCAGAAACGAGTACGGCAAAGATAGACAATTTAAAAAGAAGGATTACCATTCGGGTAACTTTAAATTTGATAAAAATGATAAATACAAGAGAGACACATTTTCATCAAAGGTTTTAGTGAGGAATATGGCACTATGAGTATTTCTAGACAATTAGGTAAACGTCAAGGGTTTATTATTGTTATTACTTTGGTGTTAATGTTGGTGATGACGACAATGGGTGTTGGTTTGTATTACTCGACTAAGCAAACTGCTCAGCAGGTCGGGGTAAACGTTAACAGATCAGAAACGTTTTATGCTGCAGAGAGTTGTATTACTGAAGCTAAGCATTGGCTTCAGAAAAAGTCAGTTAGTGGGGCGCCATGCATAAACAAAAGTATTGGTAGCACTTGCCATTCAATCTCTAGCACAAAAATGAGTAAGTGGAAGTTGTCAGGGGAAAATCAAATGTTCAAAAACAGAACTGAAGGCCAAAGATATAAATGCAGTGTTTCTTTGTTAGGAAAAGTGACTTATGAGGGTGGCGAAGGTGTTGGTTTTGATATCGGCGAGTCTGAAACTTATGGCAATGTTTTGACAAATACAAAATATATGTATAGGATTAATTCAAAAGGCTTTGTAGGTAATTTGTCAAGTGAAGTAGAAGAAGTTGTTTCAATGATATTCTAGGCGAAGGGTTTAATTATGAAAAAATTTATTTTTGTTGTTTTCTTTTTTATACAGTTTTTTGTCGTCGCACAAGCAAATGCTGCATGTAACCTTGCAAAATTCTCCTTTGGCTCATCAATCCAGAATGTAGAGAAGAAAATTAAAGCTATGAATGCTAAAAACTTGCCAGCAACGAGTGGATTTATTGAAACTGAAGAGAGGCACTCCATAGTTTTTCCGGGGGAGGAGATATGTAAAGGAGATAAATCATTTATAGGAGCCCCTGTCGAGATGGTTTTTCTTGAAAATAAGTTAGTTGAGTTTCGTTTATTTAAGTTCTTAGAGTACGGTGATAGGCCAGAACTTGTCAATTGGGCTGAGGGTGTTTATGGAGAAAAAAACAACAAACCGACAACTTTTTATGATCTTGAGCCGAACGCTTTCTGGCTCTGGGGTAGCCCTAACTCAACCGTAGCTTATTCACTAATAAACATCGGATACGGGATTGATGAGGTGGTGACTATCCAGTCCAATCAATATCCAGAGCTATTCAAAAAATATAGCGAAAAAGAGGATGGTTTATAGAATGTTATTGCCATTACAATTCGTGACTATGGATATATTATGAAAATAATTAATATAACCATAGCAATAGCGTTAATTTCATGTTCTCTAAGCGTGAGCGCGAAAGCGCCACCGCCCGGGACAGGTAAAGCAGATGTTCCGGCAAACATTCTTCTCATGTTGGACACTTCTGGAAGTATGAATAAGGCAGCCAATCAAGCGAGATTGTTTGAAAGGCCAACAGGTGTTTGTATCGACTCCAAGGGAAATCAATTCATTGTCGAAGAGGCGCGCCATAAAGTCCTAAAGTTCGACCCAACTGGCTCCTTAATAAAAGTAATTGGAGGTAGTGCGGGGCGTGCAAACGGATCCTTCTACTACCCATTTAAGTGCGAAATTGACAAAAACGATAATCTTTATGTGTCTGATTACTACAATCATCGGGTGCAAAAATTCGACAACAATGCGAAATGGTTGCAAAACTTTAACAATGCTCAATATGCATCAGGAATAGGAGTTGATGACAGTGGCAATGTTTATGTTGGGCAGAGGAACAGAAGTAGAATTAAAAAGTTTAATTCCAGTGGAAGTGCTTTATTTGAGTTTGTAACAGGGTACGCGCCATATGGAATATCCATTCATAATGATGGAGTCATGGATATTGTTTATGTTGTAACCATGTGGCAACAAAGACAACAAGTCCAAAGATATACTACAAATGGTAATTACACACCTCTTACAAACCACAATAACATTTCTCCTAACGATCCCCATATCACTTTACAAAATGGAAATTATATTTCTAGTGTTGAAGTCAATGATAATGGTATTTATGTAGCCCATACTTATAGCCACTACATTGATCATTATTCACATAATGGCTCTTATATAGGGAAGGTTGGTACATATGGTAATGGCCCCGGTCAATTTAAATATGTATGGGCTCTAGATTCAGACAAGGACGGCAATATTTATGCAACAGATTGGTTAAACCATAGGGTTAACAAATTTACAAAAGATTTGGTTTATGTCTCTGACCTTAATGGCTCTGCTAATACCAGACTAGAGGACGCCAGGAAGGTAATAAAACAGATTGTTTCAAGTGCTGAGCTCAATAAGAGTGCAAATTTTGGCTTGATGGACTGGAATACTAGAGCCACAATGAGGGTCAATATTAGCCCAACTGGCGCTGCTGAAATTTACAAAATGATTGACACCTTGACAGCTTATGGGCAAACCTATATTCAGCATCCTATGGAACTCGCAAGGAGATATTTCAGGGGTAGCAATACACCAATAAAGTATGCATGCCAAAAGACGATGATGATTGTGATTACCGATGGTGGCTTTAATGGCAATACTGGTGCAGGCTATAGTGCTGCAGAGGATTTGTATAAGAATAGCGGTATTCCAACCGTTGTTATTTCATTCCATGGCGGAACTCAGTCAACCCATAAACTGCTTGCACAATATGGTGGAACCTATACTGATGACGGTGTTGATAATGATATATCGCCGATAGAGGCTGATAGCTGGCAGCAGCTCTATACCGCGATTTCTGATATGATTCGCCAATCTATTGAGTCGAGACAGACCTTTACTAAACCGGTGATACTTCCAGGGGTTAGCGGTGGAGATGATTATATTTTTCAGTCTACTTTTCTCTACAAAAACTTTAACAACAAACTCGGAACCTGTACCAGTGATGGCAAGAATAGTGAGTCATGCCAGTGGCAAGGGCACCTTAATAAATATAAGCTCTTAAAGGATGGAAAAGTATCAAAAACCTCTGAATGGGATGCCGGTAAATTGCTTAATACAAGGCAATCCTCTGATAGAAATATTTGGGCAATGTTAAAGTTTATGGGCGCTGACACTACGATTAATAACTTCAATACCAGTAATCTAATAGAGATCAAAATGGTCATTGATGAGGCAAGTGGAAAGCTTTCTAGTGATGCAGAAGTAACTGACCTGATAAATTTTGTTCGGGGTATCGATGCCTATGACGAAAATAAAAACAACAATAAAACGGAAGAGAGATGGAAGTTAGCAGATATATATCACTCTGAGTTAAAGGTTGTAGGTGCGCCAAGAGCTACAGTTGATGCTAATGAAGGTGATACTGAGGCCTATTATCGTTATCAGAAAAACTATAATAATTTTAAGAACGGAAATCGATGCGGCGGTAGCTGCCCATCTCGCAAAGAAGTAGTTTATGTTGGTGCGAATGATGGCATGCTCCACGCCTTTGATGCAAAGACGGGTAAAGAATTGTGGGCATTTATACCTCCTGGGATGGTCAAAAATTTGCCAAAACTATCTTCAGTTAAGGCAAACACCAGTAACAGTATCTATGGTGTTGATGGCTCAATTGTTGTCAAAGACATCTATTTTGATAAAAATGACGGCAAAGGTGCTCGATGGTATACGGTATTGATTGCTGGACAGGGTAGGGGTGGTCAGAGTTATTTTGCTCTAGATATCACCAATCCAAACGCACCAGATTTTTTGTTTGCCTTTGAAAATGACATTATGGATAAAAGAATTTATCATTGGGATGGAGATGGAAATAGAGAGTCACTTAGTTATGTTTCAAGCATATCGCCTGAATTTGACTACTCCAAGATTGGTGAGGCATGGTCAGCACCAATGATTGTTGCAATGCCAGAAAATAATACCCGGAAGTGGGTGGCAGTATTTGGTGCGGGCTATAACGGCGGTGTTAATTCAGATTACGGCTCTTCAATTTACGTAATCGATTTGGAAGATAAGGGTAAGGTGTTAAAGCGCATTGATTTGACAGATGTAAGCAGTAATATTGTCAACTCTGTGCCAGCGAAATTAGTTTCTATTACTCCAGATACAACAAGCAAAGCAAAATATAAGGGCTCAATGCTCTATGTCGCTGACCTTGAAGGTAAACAGTGGAAGTTAAACCTAACCAACAAAGGTACGTTATATGAAGTTACACCAATTTTTGACGCACAGGCAACTGTGGAAAATGACCGTATGGAGTTTTTCCAGATAACCCCAACAATTGGAAGTGATGATAATTTATGGAGCTATTATGGAACTGGTAATCAGCAAAAGGTGCAGAGGCTTTCAACAGATATTAATAATAGGATTTTTGGACTAAAAGACAAAAATTTTCCTAACTATAAAAATGTCAATGGCTTGAATAATACTGCGTTGTCTTCATTGAAGAATACGACAACAACAGGAAATGCCTGCCCAAGTGAGTCTGATTTAGGTTGGTATGTTAATTTAGAAGCGAATGAAAGGATAACTGGAAAATTTGCACTCTACAACGAAATACTTTATGCAACTAGGTATCTCCCTAATACGAACAAAATGTGCGCGCCTGGGGGCGCTATACTTACTGAACATGATAGTGCGTGTGGATATCAATCTAGAAAAATTGAATTAGGTGAAGGTATTGCAACTGGTGCGGTAATCTATAAAGGCAACATCTATTTGGGTGTTAGTGGTGCTGGCGAAGAAGATCTAAAGGATGAAAAAGGTAATGTCGTTGGTCAAAAGACTGACAATATAATTGTAATAACTCCAAATAAAAATAAAATTGTTCCTAAAAGTAAAGCAAGTATCACTGAAGAGTCATGGAGAGAAATTTTTTAATCTAGTTTAAAACTTATCCGCTAATTTACTTAATGTTTCATTAATAGATTGGATATGGTTAATATTGACATATAATGAGGTGATTAATCTTATTGGTTATATGGATTTCTGTTCTATTTTTTTATTGTAAGAGTTATGTTTAAAAAACTAGTCAAGATAATATTAAACTACCTTAGTAAGCTTACTGTCGAGCAGGAAGATGTAGTAGGTATAGATATTACACCTGGATGTATTCGTGTGGCGCAGCTTGAATCCAGCAAGAAAAAATGGACATTGACCAAGCTTGGTTATAAGTATATAGAAGTCCAAGGTGGATATAATGCTGCTAAAGATTTGATTGATTCAAACCCTCAACAATATGTAAACAAACTTCTACAAGTTCTAAATTCAAACAAGATTAAAACAAAAAGTGCGGCCGTTTCTATTCCTGTTAGTATTTCCTATACTAAAGTTGTAAATTTTCCACTAATGACTGATGTGGAGCTCAAAGAGGCTGTTAATACTGATTCACTGTGGGAAAACGCAGAACAAATCGATTTACCTGGTAATTTGGATGAATATTCTATTTATTGGCAGGTATTAAAACGTGAAACAGCTGAAAATCAAATGGATATTCTCTTTGTTGCCTCTAAATTGGACGACATCGATAAATATCTTGAAGTTGTTAGACAGGCAGGATTAAACCCTGTTGTAGTAGATGTACGCTGTTTTTCAATACGTAATGCACTTGAGTTAAGAAAAGATTTAGATGATAGTGATCAAACTGTGACAATTGTTGAGTTTGGTGCATTTGAGAATTACATTTTAATTCTCCATAAAAATTCGCCCTTTATAAGAGATATCTTTTTGTCTGATAAGGATCGTATTGCTATATTTGATCAGGATTCTAGCGATGAGTCATTAAAAAGAATTAGTGAACGTTATGCAATGCAAATTTCGCAAATGCTCTCGACTTATCAATCACAATACAAGCAACCCATCGAATCATTGCTGATCTCATCAACGATGACAAATATTGACAGAGTTCTGGGTTATCTTAAAGAGTCTTTACCTGAATTAAATGTAGAGATTTTTGAACCTCTAAAGGAAACTAAAATACCTGATAACCTAAAAGAAAAATCAACTTCTGAACTTAATAATTCAATATTCTCTTCAGTTTTAGGTCTAGCTACTAGAAAATTAGATGTCTTTGGTTATTACGAGTATGTAACAGGCACAAATAATATTAACTTGCTACCTAATAGAGAAAAAGTGAAGAGCCAGGAAAAAATGAAGTTTTTATCTCGCTGGAGTGTTGTTATATTTGTTCTTATCATCGTTGCCCTAGGCGCTTGGACTTTTGTAATAAATTTAGAAGAAACCAAAGAAGTTGATGAGTTGATGATTGAATACAACAACCTAGAGTTTGAGAAAAATGAAAAGGGGGTCCTTTTATCAAAACTTGTCAGTAAAAAGAATGAATTGGCTGGAACTCTTAATGCAACCGATAACATTACTTCAAACCAAGGTTTTTTGTATTCAGTTTTATTGGGAATTAACAGTTCAGTGCCTCAAGACTTATCATTTAGCAGTATTGACTACAATGGTGGTGATCTTCTTGAAATTAACGGCACATCTTTCACAGACGATAAGATATTGACATTTATTGAAAATTTAACGAAAGTAAAAGTCATTGATAGGGCTTCATTGAGGACCATGTCAGTGCAAACAATTAACAAAAAAGACATTAAATATTTTACTATTGATTGTGTTTTAGCACCCCAGCAGGGACTCATAGAACAGGAGAAGAACAGTGGCAATTGATATGAATGTTGATATTGGAGAGATGGTTAAAGGTCTATTTTCCAAAAAAGATTCAGAAGGCAATGAAGGTGCTAGTCTCAAAAGCCCCGTTTCGAAGTTTGCGGTTGTTATAGTTCTTGTATTGGTCATTATTGGCTTATATGTTTATTATTTTTACCTGCCTGCACGAGAGGATCTTAGAATTAAGAAAACTAAAATATCTCAAATTGAAACAATGCAGTTTGAGATAAGTGAATTATCAAGTAGTATTGATAAGGCCAAAATTGATTTAATTGCAGCAGAAAAAAACTATAAAAAATTAACAAAATTATTTCACACTAACAAGGAGCTTGAAGACTTATATAAGAACATTAGTTCGCTGGCGGTATCGAATAAGTTAATGGTTAGAAAAATAGAAAAAGGTGGTGAAAGGCCTATTTTTGAAGTTGATGTGATTGATTCTCAGTCTTTAGAATTTGATGAAAATAGTTTTAATTATGAAGGTATGGATGAAAACCCTGATATGATGGATATGGGAATGGAAGGTGAGTCCGCTACAAAAAAAGTAGCTTTTTATGAGTTTTCTGTAGACATAGAAATTAGCGGCAATTATGGGAACTTTACAAATTTTAGAAAAGGTTTGACTGACCTTAAAAAAATTATTAATATTAACAAAGAAAAAATTGTTGTTATGGAAAGCGAAATCAGAACAGGTGATGTTAAAGTCTCTGCCACTATCGCTACATTTCGCCTTCCAGCGGATGAATCTGAAAAATATATTAATACTGAGGAGCTAGATTATGAATATTAAGTCGTTATTATTAATGAGTTTTATTCTAGCGACTATGTTATCTGGAGTGTCTATTGCCGATAATCCATTTAATCAGCTTGATACCGGCTCGTCAGAGCCTGTAGCAATGGATGCGCCCTCAGGTGAAGTTATTCAGGAAGGTGTTCACCCTCTCGTACAATACCCCACAAACAGTTATAAGGTGATCGCTGTTATGGTTTCAAATTCAAAGAAAATTGGTTTAATCAGAGCAAAAAATGCTGAGGAATACTTTGTTAGGATTGGTGATTCATTGGGCAATGCTGAAGGGAAGATATCAGATATGCATGGTCGTGGAATTGAAGTAAGTGAAAAAAATAAAATAGTTTCCTTGCTAGTTAGAAATAGGAGTACAGTCAATGAAAAAACAGAATAATTTATTAATCTATGGTTCACTTCTGATTTTTTTGTCATCGTGTAGTAATATATTTCCTGGAGCTGATAAGACATTTGTAGAAATTGGTAAGGGGGCGCTACTAGAACCAGAATCTTTTGTTGCTGAAAAATATGATGAAATTGACAGAACTGTTGCGATGGGTCCACAAATAAATGTTGATTTAGATCGTAGTATAGAAATACAGAATAATGAAAGAAGAGAAATCAATAAAGAGGAAAGAAAAAATTATATTGATGTTTCAAATACTCAAGGAAACATATTCCCAATAACGGTTAATTTTGAAAACATTAGTATTCAAGATATGGCGGTGATGTTTTCAGAAATTACTGGAAAAAACATACTAATTGGTGATGAGGTTGAAGGAAAAGTTACTGCCAAACTTACTAGTGTACCTTGGGATAAAGCCCTCGATTCTATATTAAAAATAAAACAACTCGCTAAACATGTTGACGAAGAAGCAAACATCATCCGTATACATAAACAGGATGTATTGGTTGCTCAAGAAGAGTTTGATGTGCAACGCATCGAAGATTTACAAAAGTTAAGAGATGCGGAACGCTCAATGGAGCCAATTTATACTGAAATTTTCCGTTTATATTACACCAAGGCTAGTGAAGTAAAAAGTGAAATTGAGAGTGTAATGGGAGCTAGCACTGAGGGTGGTGAAGCTGAGTCATCGTCAAAAGTTCACATCACTATCGATAGCAGGCTTAATTCTATGATTGTTAAGGCAACTAAGTCAGAATTAGATCTCGTTTCTCGAATAATTAAAGAAGTAGATGTTCGTACTAAACAGATCTTAATTGAGGCGTTTATTGTTGAAGCAACTGATACCTTTTCGAAAGAGTTAGGTGCTAAATTTGGTCTTGATACACCTAATATAAAGCATGTGTTTGGTGCTGGTGGAGATAAATATACTACCGCAGCTGCTGGAGTTGCTGGCGCACAAGCTGACACGGCAGGTGTCCTAACTCTGGGGGATAATACTGGCTTAGTTTCTAATACCGGCGTTACTGGCGCGCTTGGTGGGATTGGGTTTATTCTTGGAACGAGTGCTTCAAATCTTAAACTGGAGCTTTCAGCATCGGAGAAGGATGGTGTAACAAATGTTATCTCTAATCCTAGAATTTTTACTCTTGACGGCGAAGAGGCAGTAATAATTCAAGGAGAAGAGATACCCTATAAGACTGAAGCTGAGGGCGGTGGAACTGATATTGACTTTAAAGAAGCTGGAATCAAACTAACGGTCACGCCTACCATAGTTGGTGATGGCAATATCATTCTTGAAGTCAAGGTAGAGAAAAAGACAGCGAAAACTGATGACGCAAATCCTCCTATTACTTCTCGTGAAATTACTACTAAACTGCTGATTAGAGACAATACCATTGTAGTAATTGGAGGCGTCTTTACCCAAGAAACTACTGATGGAGTTGATAAAGTCCCATTTTTTGGAGATTTGCCTTTTGTAGGGCGATACTTTCGCTATGAAAAAGACAGTGAAACCCGTAAAGAGTTACTTGTTTTCTTGGCGCCTCGTATAATTTAATTTTTAAGAAACATGAAATTAGGCATCCCCGCTGAATCAGCAAAACAAATAGCTAGACTATTGGTTGGCTCTGATCTGATTAATGAAGATCAGCTTTCAAGTGCAAGTATTTCTAGTACAGAAGGAGAGAAGTGTTTAATTGAGACTATTATTGAGTATGGTTTTACAGACGAGATATCAATTGCAACTGCAATTTCCGAAAAATACGATATAGAATTAATTGAAACTTTAACTCAGTCTGAAGTTAGTTTTTCTTTATCAGGAGTATTACCAAAAAAATATATTATCGAAAATAGAGTTATTCCTATTAGAAATAATAAAGAGTTATTAGATGTGGTCATATCTGAGCCTTCTGCTTTGAACCAAATGTCAAGTATTGGACTACTAACTGAGAAAAAGATAAAACCTCATCTTGTTACTTTTAGTCAAATTAATGATATTCTTACGAGTTTTAATTCTGATCAAATCCCTATAAAATCAAAAGAAAAAAGTAATAATTTAAACATACCTAAAACAACAACTCGATTAAAAACAAAAACCGTAAAAAAAGAGCCAAAACCCTCCTCTGAGGTTATTGATTTTGTTGATAAATACATCAATAAAGCGGTTATGGATGGTGTGAGTGATATTCATCTTGAAAAATATAAAAAGTATGCCAGGATGCGGTTCAGACTTGATGGTGTATTTATTATTCAAAAAGATGCGGAAAAACTGCTATTTGAAAAATATGAAGCAATTGTGACCGTGATTAAAATTATGGCAGGAGTTGATATTACAGAACGTAGATTGCCTCAAGATGGTGCAATTAATGAGAAAATAAATGGCAAAGAGATAGATTTTCGGGTCTCTATATTACCGGCTAGTGAAGGTGAAAGAGTTGTAATGCGGATATTAGATACAAGCTCGATATCTTTAACTATAGAGTCACTCGGCTTTCAAGAGGATGGTGAACTAGCTTTTAAAAAATCTATTGATTCACCTCAAGGAATGGTATTGGTAACAGGACCAACCGGCTCTGGAAAGTCCACCACACTCTATGCCGCACTTCAAAGAATTGATTTAGATACTAAAAATGTTCTTACTGCAGAAGATCCTGTCGAATTTACTCTTGATGGAATTAGTCAGGTACAAGTCAAGGACGATATTGGACTCACTTTTTCTGCAGCATTACGGTCCTTCTTAAGGCAAGACCCTGACGTAGTTATGGTTGGCGAGATTCGTGATAAGGAAACAGTTGATATCGCCATAAAGGCAGCCTTAACTGGACACTTAGTCTTATCTACCCTGCATACTAATGATGCGGTTAGTACTATCAATCGCCTTGTTAATATGGGAGTTGAGCCTTACTTAATTGCCTCCTCATTGACTTTGATAGTTGCACAGCGATTAGCTCGTAAGGTTTGTGAAAATTGTAAAACGGAAGATAGCAATATTTCTGGAAATCAAAAAATCGCTATCGGATTTTCACCAGAAGAGTCATCTAGATTAAGACTGCAGCATGGCGAAGGTTGTAGTGATTGTAATGATACAGGTTACAAAGGCAGACTCGGTATTTATGAAGTATTAAATATAACTGAAAATATCGTGGAAGGAATACTAAGTAAGCGAACAACTCCTGAATTATTAAAGATTGCTAAAGAGAAAGATTCCTTTTTATCCATGCAAGAGGTTGGTAGATCATTTTTGAGGTCTGGCTCTATTACTTACGAAGAGTATCAACGCGTGCTGATAACAGATTAATTACCAAGGCAATGAAATATGGCTGCTTCATTTAGTTATAAAGGCATAAAAGATAATAAATATACTGATGGAGTCATTACGGCTCTTAATAAGGATGAGGCGGCATATAAATTAAAGGAAGATAAGGTAATTATTACTTCTCTTGAAAAATTATCTGGCAAGGAAGAGAAAAAAGACAAAAAGAAAACTACCACTAAAAAGCAACGAATTTCAAAAAAAATACCTAGAAAAGAGATCATTGTTTTTACAAAAAAATTTGAAAATATGGTACGAGCTGGTTTAGATTTGCTACCTTCTATTGATATGATTGCAAAACAAACTGAGCATAAGGGTTTAAAGTTAATTCTTGAAAATATTCTTACTTCAATAGAGTCTGGAAGCCGTTTGGCAGATGCATTTGCAGAGTTTCCTCAAGCTTTTGATAACGTCTATATTAATCTTCTTCGTGCTGGAGAGGCTAGTGGAAAGGTTCCTTTATTTCTACAGAAACTGGTCAGTAACATGGAAAAGGACCAAAAAATTAAGGCCAACATTAAAAGCGCGCTGAATTATCCAATCATACTATTAATTGTTGCTTTGGCTGTAGTAGTATTAATGATGATATATGTTGTACCTGTTTTTCAAGAAATGTTTGCCAATCTCGAAGGTGGCCTTCCTGCAACAACCCAAATGGTTGTCGATCTTAGTGAATTCGTTCGAGATCCATTGAGAGGAGGAATGTTTGCAGCATTTTTGATAGGCTTTGGTTTTATGTTATCAATATCAATCAAGAGGAATTACAAGTTGAGACGTACATGGCATCGAATAGTTTTAAAGTTACCGATTTTTGGTGATTTAGTTCGTAAATCATCTCTTGCAAAGATAGCGATGATTCAAAGCAACCTAACCGCTGCAGGGGTTAATGTAATGGAGGCTTTAGATATTGCTGCAAACTCTAATAGTAATCTTGTTATTCAAGAGGCATTGACAGAAGTAAAGCGAGGTGTTTTTTCTGGAGAACAACTTTCTCAATTATTTGCAAAGACTCCATCACTCTTTGAAAATTCTTTTGTGGCAATGGTTTCGGTAGGAGAAAAAACTGGCAACATGGAAGAAATGTTAAAGTCCATTGCAGATTATTATGAGGAAGAAATGGATACCACTATTTCCCGACTAACCTCGATGCTGGAGCCAATAATGATTGTCTTTATGGGAATAACTGTTGGTTTCATCTTGGTAGCAATGTATACACCGATGTTTTCGATGGGTGAGGCGTTGTAATTTTTCACATTGACTAATAATAAACAATCATTTACTTTGATTGAACTGTTGGTAGTAGTAGCAATTATTGGCATCTTGGCGGCAGTAGGAATACCTATATTTCAAGGAATGTTGGAAACCTCTAAAGAGAATGCAACTTTAGTAAAACATCAAAATATTAGAGACTTTATATCTGCTAATTTAATGCGCTGCTCTACTGGTGCGCAGAGTATGAAACTACAAGGCAGAACTGCACAAGTGTCAGTAAGTTGTAGTGATACGCCTCAAAATTTAGCAACTGCTTTTGCAAGGCATTTTAAATATACTGACATGAAAAATCCTTACGGCTATCAAGGCGGTTGGGCCCCGGTTAGCGGACACACTACAGCCGAATGTTTATGGCCAGGCGATACAACTCTTTGGGGGTCGCCTCCTAACTGGGGTCCAGGTAAATTTGTACGTGTAACAACAAAAATTAAGGGCTCGTCTAATGATTGCAAAGATGGTCGAGAGCAAATTTATATACCTATCGAGTAGAAGTGAAGAAATAACTGTATGGTCAGTAACATCTGATGACTCATCATTGTCCAACAGGACTCTAAGAAAAACTATTCAATGGAAGCGACAAATGTTACTAGCAACGTGCCCCTAACTTTATTTCATCATTATGGTCTATACAAATTTTGCTTAGTGATGAGTTCGAATTTTTTGGTACCGCAAAGGCTTTAAAGCTGCTAGAACTAGTTCTTAGTACGTAGTACATATAATCACCCTGCTCGTCCAATGTTTTCTTGCCACCAAACAGGCCTTGATTAATTACAGCTGTCTGATTGCCGGTATTTGTGCCGTAATAATCTCCATTCTCTGAGCGCCAATCTTCTTCAATCATTGCAATTGAATGAAGCGAATTTTTTGCTGTTGTTTCTTTCGCGTCATTAATAAAGCCTGTGAGAATTGGTACCCCTATAGCAGCTATGATTGAAAGGATTGCAAGCACTACCAGTAGTTCAATTAGTGTGAAGCTTTTTATTTTTGCTTTATGGTTGGTAGAGTGCATACGTTAATTATAGAACTGTTAGAAGATATATTTTGATGAAATTAGGGAGCAACTTTATTAATAATGGTTATTCTTTAAGTATTGAGGCGGTAATGCATTTACTCTTCCCGTCTTCAGTTCCAACATTTGTAGTAATTGTTACAAAATTACCAGTGTGCGATATACGCGTTTGCCCCAAAGTTCCACAACCACTCGCAGTTCTCAAATCAATTGATTTTGTGTAAGGATTTATCCAGCCAGTGTTACCGAAGTGATGACCAAAATATTCGGCAAACTGGTTTGTACTTTTATTACAGGCAATATCTTGCATTGGCCATCGCGAATCGATTTTAAGTTTTATGCTCGATACGCCTGTGGAGCATTGTGCAAGATAAGCTGACATCATATCTCTTGCACGGCTATGGTTTTCAGTGGCAGCGTTAATTTTTGCAGTAGCCATAAATCCTTGGAATATTGGAATGCCTACCGCAGCCAGAATGCCAATAATTGCAACAACTACCAGCAGTTCTATTAGGGTGAAGCCTTTTTTAGATTTTCTCATAACGATTCTATAAAAATTATAGCAACGAACACACATAAAAAAGAGGCCTAGACCTCTTTTTTATGTTAAATATGAACAAATAAATACACTCTATTCTTTAAGAATTGTAGCACTTAGATATACATTCTTCCCGTCTTCATCTCCAACATTTGTTTGAATTCTTAGATTATTGCCAATGCCAGAGAAATATATGTTCATTCCTCCTAGAGAGGGAGGAGAACCTGTTTCATATGAAAACTTTCCTGCCTTGTTGTAAGGATTTAACCAACCATCATTATTAAAGTGGTAAACCCAGTATGTGGAAAATAAGCTCATGCTAGAACTGCAAGGAACATCGGTAAATGACGTTGTTGAATTGACTTTGAGTGCTATAGTTGCTGTTCCGGTAGAGCATTTTGCAAAATAGGCTGACATCATATCTCTTGCACGGCTATGGTTTTCAGTGGCAGCGTTAATTTTTGCAGTAGCCATAAATCCTTGGAATATTGGAATGCCTACCGCAGCCAGAATGCCAATAATTGCAACAACTACCA
>Ga0233427_10001702_pt1 | contig 22634 bp, 21 predicted proteins | sample SI_118_April2016_5_FD_179885 | JGI IMG/M metagenome (GOLD analysis project Ga0233427, IMG submission 179885) | Seawater microbial communities from Saanich Inlet, British Columbia, Canada - SI_118_April2016_100_MG | ecosystem: Environmental > Aquatic > Marine > Inlet | place: Canada: British...
TAACAAGTGTTGCGTTCTCATCAATACCAGCCTGAATTAAGGCTTGAATTTTATCAAACTGTAGCTGTGAAACAACGGGTCCAAGATGCTTGCCTTCTTTGGAAGCAACATCAGTCTTCGTTGAGAGCGCTGTATCTTTTGCAATCTCTACAGCCTTGTCATAGTATGATCTTTCAACAAGCATTCTTGTTGGCGCATTGCAAGACTGACCAGTATTATTAAAGCAATGTCTTACGCCTCTTTTAACAGCCTTCTCGTCTGCATCTGCAAAGATTATGTTGGCACCTTTTCCGCCAAGTTCTAATCCAACTCTCTTGAAATCATCAGCAGCATTGTGAGAGATTAAGGCGCCAGCTCTCGTTGAGCCAGTAAAAGAAACCATGTCTATATCTAAATGAGAGGTCAGCTGACTTCCAACACCAGCACCATCTCCATTCACAAGGTTAAATACTCCTGCTGGACAGCCAGCCTCCTCCAACATTTCTGCAAAGATCATAGAATCTAAAGGGGCAATTTCAGAGGGCTTTAAAACCATCGTACAGCCTGCAGCAATAGCTGGAATAACTTTTAGAGCAACCTGACTAATTGGCCAGTTCCATGGCGTAATAAGCGCACAAACCCCTTTTGGCTCATATATAAGTTGGTTATCAGAGTCATCAAGCTGCTCTTCAAATTCAAACTTTTTGAGTTGGTTGAGAAAGTCTTCAATGGCACTAGTTCCCGAAGGTGCCTGCGATGCTTTTGCAAAATCAATCGGTGCACCCATCTCTATCGAGATGACCTCAGCCATTTCATCCATCCTTCTTTCATAAATAGAATAAAGTCTCTCTAATAGGGCGACCCTGTCTTCTTTTGATGAATTTGACCAAGACGGCAGTGCTGCTCTTGCAGCATGAACAGCAGCATCAGTGTCTTCCTGTGAACCAAGCGAGATAACTGCGCATACAGTTTCATCAGAAGGATTAATAACATCGAAGTCATTTTTTTTAGAAGGTTCAACCCATTGACCATTAATGTAGAATTTTCTTTTATCAAGCATGATTTAATCTCCTTATAAAAAAGTAGAGGTTATATTAAGAAATTTTAGATGTCAAGCAAAAAAAACTTAAACAAATCTATGTTTAGATGCTCGCTAATTTCTCAACTGAAAGTTTGATGTTATCCATGCTAGTTGCAAAAGATAATCTGACATAACCTGGAGAACCAAATGCTGATCCTGGAACAACCGCTAAACTAAGTTTTTCAAGGCAGAAAGTTGAAAATTCAACATCATCTTTGAGTCCGAGCCTTTCGATGAGACCTTGAACTTTAGGGAATGAATAGAATGCCCCACCAGACCTTGGGCATTCGACACCTTTAATTTCATTTAGGCTAGTGACTAAGAACTCATGGCGGCGCTCAAAGGCTTCAACCATCATTGATATAAATGACTGATCACCAGTGATTGCCTCAAGAGCAGCAGCTTGAGAAATAGAGCTTGGGTTTGAAGTCGACTGACCTTGTATTTTTTTCATAGCTTTGATGACTGCCTCGGGACCAGCTGCGTATCCAATTCTCCAGCCAGTCATTGCGTAGGCTTTAGACACACCATTTAAAATAACAACACGCTCTTTAAGATTTGGGCATGCCATAGCAATGTTGACAAAATCATCTTCACCCCATCGAATGTGCTCATAAATATCATCACTGATTGTTAGTACGTGAGGGTGCCTTTCAAGGACTTCACCAAGAGCTTCAATTTCTGACTTAGAGTAGACTGATCCAGTTGGGTTAGAAGGGCTATTGAGGACAAATAGTTTTGATTTAGGAGTAATGCTCGCCTCAAGCTGATCAGGCGTTATTTTAAAATCTTGATCAAGTCCGGCCTCTATAAAAACAGGTGTTGCATCAGCCAGAATAGCCATGTCGGGGTAGGATACCCAATACGGAGTTGGGATTATAACCTCATCACCTTCGTTTAAGATTGCTTGACAAAGGTTATAAAAAACCTGTTTGCCTCCACATGAGACCATAACTTCAGTAGCAGAATAATCAAGACCATTCTCTCTTTTGAATTTTTCACAGATCGCTTTTTTAAGTTCAGGAGTTCCATCAGCAGGCGTATATCTGGTCTCACCAGCTCCAATTGCCTTGACGGCTGCCTTCTGAATATTAGCTGGCGTATCAAAGTCAGGCTCACCTGAGCCCATTGATACAATTTGAATTCCCTGAGACTTTAATTCTTTGGCTTTATCACTTACTGCCATAGTAGCAGAAGGTTTAACTTTTTGGACGCGATTCGATAAGATTGATGACATTTACTGCACTCTTTAAATGGTTTAAAATTTAGGGTTTTATTTTAATCATAAACTGCCAATAATGGCTAGAAAATTTCAACTCAAATCGAATTTTTCACCGAAGGGTGATCAGCCAACTGCAATTCAAAAGTTACTTGATGGAATAGAATCTGGAGAGAAGTATCAAACGCTCGTTGGAGTAACAGGATCTGGAAAAACATTCACTCTGGCGAATGTCATTGAAAAAAGTCAAAAGCCGAGCCTTATTATGGCTCCTAATAAAACACTGGCTGCACAGCTTTATAGTGAAATGAAGGAATTTTTCCCAAATAACGCAGTTGAATATTTTGTCTCTTATTATGACTACTATCAGCCAGAAGCCTATGTGCCTGCTTCAGATACATATATTGAAAAAGATGCCTCAATCAATGAGCAGATAGAACAAATGAGGCTCTCTGCTACTAAATCACTTCTTGAGAGGAAAGACGTCATTATTATCGCAAGCGTTTCTGCCATTTATGGTCTTGGCGATCCTGAGAGTTATATGAAGATGCTGCTTCATTTAACGGTCGGTGAAATTACAAATCAGAGGGAAATTCTTGCCACACTCTCAAAGATGCAGTACACCCGTAATGACGTCACTCTGATTCGTGGACATTTTAGAGTCAAGGGGGAGGTTATTGATATATTTCCAGCTGATTCTGAAGAGAGGGCAATTAGAATTGAAATGTTTGATGATGAGGTAGAGAGCCTTTCCTGGTTTGATCCACTCACAGGAGAAAAGCTTAAATCACTTCAAAGAATAACAATTTACCCAAAGACTCACTACGTTACACCTGAGTCAACGATTCGAAACATATTAGATGACATTAAAATAGAGCTTGGAGTAAGGAAAAAAGAGCTCCTTTCTCAAAACAAGTTGGTCGAGGATCAGAGACTCTCGCAGAGAGTCGTCCAGGATATGGAAATGATGAGAGAGCTTGGTTATTGTTCAGGTATTGAAAACTATTCTCGATATCTCTCAGGACGTAAACCCGGCGAAGCCCCACCAACACTCTTCGACTATTTGCCAGAAGACGCTCTTGTCATATTAGATGAGTCTCACGTCACGGTGAGTCAGATTGGAGCAATGTATAACGGTGACAGGGCTCGTAAAACGACACTCGTAGACTTTGGGTTTCGATTGCCTTCAGCGCTTGATAATAGGCCATTAAAGTTTGAAGAATTTTCAGAAAGGTTAAACCAGTGTATTTTAGTCTCTGCAACGCCTGCAAATTATGAGCTTGAGGTCTCAACTGTAGTTGCTGAGCAAGTTGTAAGGCCCACTGGACTTTTAGATCCTGAAATAGATGTGAGGCCTGTAGATACCCAAGTGGATGATCTATTATCTGAAATTAATAAAAGGGTTGCAATAAAAGAGAGGGTTCTGGTTACGACTCTCACTAAAAGAATGTCTGAGCAGCTTAGTGAATATTTGAATGATCATAATGTCAAGGTTCGATATCTTCACTCAGATATTGATACAGTTGAAAGGGTTGAGATTATCCGTGATTTACGTCTAGGAGTATTCGATGTTTTGGTTGGAATTAATCTTTTAAGAGAGGGGCTCGATATCCCTGAGGTGTCTTTAGTGGCGATTTTGGACGCTGACAAAGAAGGCTTTTTAAGGTCGGAACGATCCCTAATTCAGACAATGGGCAGGGCAGCTAGAAATATAAATGGCAGTGTCATTCTTTATGCTGACAGAATAACAAATTCAATGCAAAGGGCAATGGATGTTACAACATCCAGAAGAGATAAGCAGCAAGCCTTTAATCAACAAAATGGAATAACGCCAAAAGGTGTCATTAAGCCAATTGTAGATATCCTTGATACTGATCTTTCGGCGGCTGATATTGATGAGGCTGGCGCAGAAAATGTTCAAGTAAGGCTTTCACCTGTTCAGCTATCTAAAGAGCTGAAGCGTCTTGAAAAAGAGATGTATCAATATGCAGAAGAATTAAAGTTTGAGCAGGCGGCAGATATTAGAAATCAAATGAAATTATTAAGAGATGGGCAATTCAAATAGCAATACTTTAAATATAACTGAGATTTTTTTCTCACTCCAAGGCGAAGCCAAGGAAGTTGGACTGCCAACAGTCTTTGTGCGTTTAACAGGATGTCCATTAAGGTGTAATTATTGTGATACAGCTTATGCATTTAAAGGTAATAATCCCTTAACAATTGACCATATATTAAATGAAGTATCTAAATACAATACTCCCTATATCTGCGTTACTGGAGGAGAGCCAATGGCTCAGCGCAATTGTTTAGATCTTCTTGATAAGCTTGTTGAGGCTGACTTCAAAGTTTCAATGGAGACGAGTGGCAGCGTCGATATCACGCCAGTCAATAGTAAAGTTTCGATTGTTATGGATATGAAAACCCCTTCTTCGACTGAAGAGACACAGAACCGATATGAAAATCTCTCGCTCCTAAAAAGCAAAGACCAGCTGAAGTTTGTTATTGCCTCAAGATCTGATTTTGATTGGAGCTGTGATTTATTAGGAAAAAATAAAGTTAAATCTGAAGTTTTGTTTTCACCTGTTTTTGAAAGCCTTAAGCCAGTTCATTTGGCAGACTGGATACTAGAAAAGCGTTTAAATGTTAGGCTTCAAGTTCAGCTTCACAAGATTCTTTGGGGCGATCAAAAGGGCAAATAATTTTGCATAAGAGATTTATCAGTTGTCAAAAGATACTGTCGTGTGATATTATTTATTAATTTAAGATGTTGATTTATATGCGAATAAATATTTTTTTAAAGCTCATAGCCTCTTTCTTATTAATTACATTTTTAGCTTCATGCTCGCCCAGCAGTGTTGATGTATCCATCTATACAACTGATATTGATATTGCGCAAGAAGGAGAAGTTTTAGAAGTCCCTGTAACGGCCTCCTTTTCGCTATATGGCGGTGATGATGGTGAGTTAGAAAGTGCCAGTTTAATTGCTGAGAAGTACCTTGCTCCAGATTCTATTTTTTCTCAATCATCAGGAGATTGGGGAGAGACGCTTGTTATTGAAACAACTATTCCAATGGGTACTCGTGATAGTTTACAGAGTTTTTTGACTAGTAATAATAGAGTCGCTGTTCTTTTGGTTCAAGGTGATGGAGAGTTAGAAATTAGCCTCAATTCTACTGATTATGCAGATGCTCTAAACAGTGAGCTGAGTGATATTAATTTTATGTTAGGCTTTGAACTGCCAGGAGATTCAACAAATTTTAGAGTAATAAGTGACAGCAGGAATGATGTCCAAGTCGATGCCACTGCTGTTTTTGTATCTGAAAAACCATACCTTTATTATTCTAAGGTTCTTAAAAGAAGAGGTGAAGCAGAAATAGTCTTTAAAGGGACTTCTGATAGTGTTTATAGCGAAATAAATCCTTTAATTTATATAAGTTTTCCATAGGGTTTAAAGTATTTAGGTTATAGACTGCCTTCCATTCTAGCCTTGGCCTTGTCAATTGCAACGTGATACTGGGGATCTTCAAGGACATTAACTTCTACCAATTGTTGAGCTGTCTTTAAAAGCAGCCTGCACTCTTCACTTAAATGCATTAAATGAAGCGTTTTTCCTGCTTTTTGGTAGCGTTCTGCCAGTTTATCGATCGCTTGAATGGCAGAGTGGTCAATTACTCTCGAGTCCTCAAAGTCAATGTATACATTTTCTGGGTCCTGCTTTGGATTAAAGATTGCATGAAAGGTGTTAATGGAGGCAAAAAATAGGGCGCCATGAAGTCTGTAAGTTTTCTTTCCATCAGACTCATATTCCTCCATTGAGTGAATTTTACCAGCTGACTCCCAGGCGAAAGATAGTGCTGACATGATGACACCTGCTATAACGGCGAGAGCTAAATTATCCGTTAGAACTGTGATCACAGTAACTGCAATACCAACTATGATATCTGGCAAAGGGACTTTGCCAAATAAACGAAGAGAGCCCCACTCAAATGTTCCAATGACAACCATCATCATTACACCTATAAGCACTGCAACTGGGATCATTTCAATATATTTGGATAAATAAAGAATAAAAAATAGTAGAACGAGGGACGCAACAATGCCTGAGAGTCTTCCCCTTCCGCCAGATTTAATATTTATTAAGCTTTGACCAACCATCGCGCAGCCTCCCATTCCGCCAAAAAAACCGGTCACTGTGTTTGCAACACCTTGGCCAATACATTCACGGTTTGGTTGTCCTGTTGTTTCAGTTAAGTCATCAATAAGATTCAGTGTAAGAAGGCTTTCAATGAGTCCAACTAAAGCCATCACTATGGCGTATGGAAAAACAATCTTGAGCGTATCAATGTTTATTGGAACATCAGGCAGGTGAAAAGGCGGAAAAACACCGCCTATAGGGGAAATATCACCAACCGTTCTGGTATCCAGTCCAAGAAATAAAACTGCTAAAGTTCCAATTACAATTGCAACAAGGGTTGATGGCACAGCCCTAGTTAGCTTTGGTAAGAAATGAATAATCATCATAGTAATTGCAACAATTACTAGCATAAGTGCAAGTGGAGTGCCTGTAATCCATTCACCAGCTACTTTGAATTGTTTTACCTGAGAGAGGAATATGACAATGGCCAAGCCGTTTACAAAGCCTAGAAAAACAGGGTGCGGAACGAGCCTTATAAATTTACCCATTCTTAAAAGCCCAAACAAAATTTGAATAATTCCAGTCAAAACTACAGCAGCAAACAAGTACTCAACGCCATGAAGTGCAACTAAAGTTCCAATAACGACAGCAATTGCACCAGTCGCTCCTGAAATCATTCCAGGTCTTCCACCTAGGATTGATGTAACAATTCCTATTGTAAAGGCTGCGTAAAGTCCAACAAGTGGGTTGAGACCCGCTAGTAGGGCAAATGCAACAGCCTCTGGAACAAGGGCCAGAGCAACTGTGAGACCAGACAAAATATCATTTTTCGCGTTACTTGGAACGCGCTTATGGATAAGCTTGAACATTATTTCCTTTTAATTGAATTCTAAATTACTGCTTAGAAGCAGGTACAGATGGTGTTTCAGATACAACATCAGCATTCTGAGCGCGGTGTCTTAATGCATGGTCCATGAGCGTAATTGCAAGCATTGCTTCTGCAATAGGAGTGGCTCTAATTCCTACACAAGGGTCATGTCTTCCAGTTGTACTAATTTCAGTTGGTTGGCCTTTTTTATCAATACTTTCAGTTGGAAGGCGAATACTTGAGGTCGGTTTTAAAGCAATAGAGACAAGTAGGTCTTGTCCCGAGCTAATACCACCCAAAATTCCGCCAGAATTATTTGAGGTAAAGCCATCAGGCGTAATTGAGTCTCTATGCTCTGAGCCCTTTTGATTAACAGAATTAAAGCCTGAGCCTATTTCTATGCCTTTGACTGCATTAATACTCATCATCGCGTGAGCTATTTCTGCGTCGAGCCTGTCAAAGATTGGCTCACCCAATCCAGCGATCATTTTACTTGCAACGATATTAATTCTTGCGCCAATGGAGTCACCTGATTTCCTAAGATTGTCCATATACTTTTCAAGTTCAGGCACCTTGGATGAGTCTGGACAAAAGAATGGGTTATTGTGGACCTCGGCCCAATCAAAGTCGCCAAAAGTGATTGGCCCTAACTGAGACAAATAGCCATGAATCTCAATACCATATTTTTCATTTAAGTATTTTTTTGCAATCCCTCCAGCTGCAACTCGAATTGCTGTCTCTCTGGCAGAAGAACGGCCACCCCCTCGATAGTCCCTTAACCCATATTTTTGTTGATAGGTAAAATCAGCATGACCAGGCCTGAAAGAGTTTGCAATGTTGCTGTAATCTCTGGGTCTTTGGTCCGTATTCTCAATTAATAGACCTATTGGCGTTCCAGTCGTAACCCCTTCAAAAGTTCCAGAAACAATCTTGATTGCATCAGACTCTCTTCTCTGGGTAGTATGTCTTGAGCTTCCGGGCTTTCTTAAATCTAAGTCACCCTGCAGGTCCTCTTCAGTTAGATTCATTCCTGGAGGGCAGCCATCAACGATACCTAAAAGCGCCTCACCATGGCTTTCACCAGCAGTCGTTAAAGTAAATAGTTTTCCGAATGAGTTACCTGACATAGTCAAATGATATGCATAGCTAAGATGGCTAGTATTATACCAGCGACAAATTTTAGGTCCAATAATATTCTTTCAAGGTAAATGAATGAAAGAGGAATGGAATAAAGCGAATTTAGGGCTTAATGAAGTCTTTGTAGTAGTAGTAATTAATGCCTGGATCACTATCTAGTGTGGATACCATTTTTTTTGCTAAGACCTCAGCATTGATACTTCTGTATTTGCTAGCAGAACCTACAAGAACAAGGTCTAGTAACTTTGCAAGCTTCATGGAGATTTTTTCAGACATAGCTCTTTTTCTTCCTCCCACCCCAGTTAAAAAGCCAGGCCTAAAAATATTTACACTTTCAAATCCGAGATCTATTATGGCGTCCTCGAGCTCACCTTTAACTCTAAGGTAAAAATTTTTTGAAGAGCTGTCTGCCCCACCAGAAGAGATTAGTGTTAATTTTTTAGCACCTGATTCGAGCGCTTTTTTTGCAATACCAAAAGAATAGTCAAAATCAACTCTTCTAAAATTATCTTTGTTCCCTGCAATTTTCATAGTGGTTCCCAGGCAGAGGAATATATGATCACAGGCTGGAAGCACCCCATCAATTAAAAAAGACTCAAAGTCAATTACTAGCTCATTAGCTTTAGAAGGAAGCCCTAAAACTTCTTTTCTGTTTATTGCGATAACATTGTGATTATTCTCACAAAGCTGATTTAGAATATTGTTACCAACAAGTCCAGAAGAGCCTGCAATGATTGAAGTGTACATTTAAAAGTTAATTGGTTAGTGGAAATTTCATGGAAGAACGATTTCGATGTTATCTATGTCAGAATTGACATCGACCTTCATCTTATTAAATTTCGGTGCGCCCATTCCGCTAAACTGATAAAAACCTGCTGGCTCCTTTGGGATAAAGAAAAAGAAGTCCAATTCCCCGTTACCATTCTTATCTTCAAAAGAAGCTAGTGCATAAGGCCCAGATGGAACTTCCATACTAAAAGAAATATTACAGTCTGATCCTTTTTCGGGATTATAAATACTCTCTTGACTGTGATTCATCCCTTTGAATCCTGACTCTTCATAAATCAACACATGAACAGCATGTTTAGATGAGCAGCCAGTTACAGAGCCACTAACAGTGTGAAGGTGATCATCAGCCTTAGCGATGTTGAAAAAACCTAAAAGAAAAAATGACAGGAATGTAGATACTAATGTTAATCTCGAATTCATGGTAAACCCTTTAATTTATAGAAGTTACAGTGTAGTTTGTTGATCAGAAAATTTAATGAATTATTTATGGTTTTTATATGAACTCTTCTTTCGATGTTTTTCATGATTTCAATTTTTGAATTGACGTTTATTCAAAAAAATGTATTAGACTGTCCAGTCCACCAAAATTTATTTGAATATTGCAGTATTCCTTAAGAAGGGGTTTTGCATGGTAAGCGACAGACATGCCTGCAACTTTCATCATTTCTATATCGTTGGCACCATCCCCTATTGCAACCACTTGATCATTTTTTAAATTAAACTCTTCACACAGCTCTTTGATGTATGCAGCTTTTTCTTTTGCGTCAACAACCTTTCCTAGAACATTTCCAGTCATTAATCCATTAATTATTTCAACGTTATTTGCACGATATTTTTCTATTTCCAGCTCAGCTTGAAGTTTTTTTGCAAAAAAATTCAGTCCACCTGAGACCATCGCAGTTTTTACTTGATTTGACTTGAAATGATTAATTAAATTTTTTGCCCCAGGACTAAGCTTCACTTTTTTACTATAAACCGACTCAAGGCTTGAGCTACTAATCCCTTCTAGAAGTGATACTCGTTTAACGAAGGATTCTGTAAAGTCCAAATCACCTTGCATTGCCCTCTCAGTAATCGAGGAAATTTCACCAGTCAATCCAACTTCTTTGGCAACCTCATCGATTGTTTCGACTGTGATAAGAGTTGAGTCCATATCGCTCACCATGAGTCTAATATTTTGATAATCAAAATTATTATCAAAAATATTGAGATCAAAATCGCACAAAAGTCTATAACTTTTCATATCAAAACTCTTTTTAGTATGAATCCTAAAGTGACTTTTTTTATACTCAATCTCTCCGTTAAGCTCTAATGCAATTTTCTCAGCAGTCGCAGTTTCAAGGTTATGAATTAAGAGTGTTTTCATTGTTAGATTAGGAAGACTGGTTAATTATTTTGATACATCATTTTACAATATTAAGGTATTTAATTGAATCTCAAAACTGATAACCTTTAATGTAAGTTTAATAAAATTCATGTTGTGACATTTTGAAATAAAGCCAACGATTTAAAGCTTGTGAGCTTGGTATAATGTGCTCTCTTTTAACCAACGGTGGTTATTTGAGGAACAATGACGTTTAGATGAGCTTAGTTTACTGGGCGCACCTAAGCGTTTTTTTTTACCAAAATTAATGGTTCACTTCTATATATGACACAAGCATACAATTTTAGTGCTGGTCCAGCGATGCTTCCTAGACCCGTTCTTAAAAAAATTCAAGAGGAGCTCATTGAGTACCAGAGCTCTAAAGCATCAGTAATGGAGATATCTCATCGAGGTATTGATTTTATGGAGGCTGCTCAGAAGTCTGAAAAAGATTTTCGAGAGCTATTAAAAATTCCTGATCATTACAAGGTCCTTTTTCTTCAGGGCGGGGCATCGGCTCAGTTTTCGATGGTGCCAATCAACTTATTAAGAGGTGGTTCTAAAGCAAATTATGCAAACACTGGTCACTGGTCAGTTAAAGCGATTGCTGAGGCGCAGCGTTACTGCAGTGTAAATGTTTGTACGGATAGTTCAGATAATAACTTTACTGATATTGAAAATTTTAAAGATTGGAGAGTTGATGATAACGCATCCTATCTTCATTACACACCTAACGAGACAATTGCGGGACTTGAGTTCGATTATATTCCCGATGTATCTATGCCGATTGCAGCTGACATGTCTTCAACCATTCTCTCTCGCGAGATTGATGTCTCTAAATATGGCGTCATCTATGCAGGTGCACAAAAAAACATCGGCCCATCTGGCTTAACAATTGTCATCGTAAGAGAGGACTTGGTGGGTGATGTTGTTGATGGGCAGCCTAAGTTGTTCGATTATGCAACGCAAGCAAATAATGATTCTATGTTTAATACACCTGCAACGTTTCCATGGTATGCAGCTGGAAGGGTTTTTGAATGGTTAAAAGAGCAGGGCGGCCTTAGCGCAATGCAAAAGATAAATAAAACAAAAGCTGAGACACTTTATCGTGCAATTGATAACTCAGATTTTTATTCCAACCCAGTTTCGATTCAATATCGTTCATGGATGAATGTCCCTTTTTTATTGGCAGATGATAAGCTAAATAGTCTGTTCTTAGAGCGCTCTAAAAATGCTGATCTACTTGCACTTAAAGGCCATCGCAGTGTTGGTGGTATGAGGGCTAGTATTTATAACGCGATGCCGCAAGCAGGGGTAGATGCTCTTGTAGAATTTATGAACGATTTTGAAAAGGATTTTGGATAATGCTAAAAATACAGGTACTGAACAATATTTCACCTCTTGGCTTAGAAAAGTTCTCGAAAGAGGCTTACGATGTATCAACTTCAGATGAGAGTCCGGATGCTATTTTAGTTAGAAGTGCAAAAATGCATGATATGGAAATTCAAAATAGCCTTAAGGCTGTTGGGAGGGCCGGTGCAGGTGTTAACAATATTCCTCTTCAAAAGATGAGTGATAATGGCGTGGTTGTCTTTAATACGCCAGGCGCAAACGCGAATGCAGTTAAGGAGCTTGTTATTTCTTCAATGCTTTTGGCAAGTCGAAACATATGCCAAGGATGGAGATATGTTAATGAACTGCCACTTGATAATCTTAAGGCTACTGTTGAGGATGGAAAAAAACAGTATTCAGGATCTGAACTCCCAGGTAAAACACTTGGCATAGTTGGTCTCGGCGCTATTGGTGTTGAAATTGCAAATGCTGCAAGCACTCTCGGAATGGACGTTATTGGTTACGACCCATCTATTTCAAAGAAGAATGCTTGGAAAATCTCTTCAGATGTTGAGGAGGCTCTATCTTTGGAAGAGCTGTTTTCCAAAAGTGATTTCGTATCGTTTCATGTACCTCTAGTTGACGCTACAAAAAACTTATTGAATGCTAAAAGAATTGCGCTTCTTCCAGAGGGGTGCGTTGTAATTAATATGTCGCGAGATGGTATTGTTGATGAGGATGAATTACTAAAGGCTCTTGATAGTGGAAGCGTAAAGTATTACGTCACAGACTTTCCAATTGATGAGAAAAAAGATCATGATAGAGTGATTGCGCTCCCTCATCTTGGAGCTTCTACTTCAGAGGCAGAAGAGAATTGTGCAATGATGATTGTAAAGCAAATTAAAGACTATCTAGAAAATGGAAATATAGTTAATTCAGTGAATTTTCCTGATGCTAAGATGCCAAGAGCTGGGATGGAGCGCCTATCTATAACTCACAGAAATATCCCAAATATGGTTCGTCAAATTACAAGAGCTATAGCTGAAGAGGAAGCAAATATTGTTGATATGCTAAATAAATCTAGAGGCGAATTAGCTTATACACTGATTGATATTGAAGACGAAATTTCTGAATTTGTCATTAAAAATATAGAACAAGTTGAAGGAATTTTAAAAGTAAGGGTTTTGTAGTTGAAATCTAAATTAGTATCCCACTAATAAATAGTAGAATATTTCATTTATTTTTGCTTAAAAACTGTAATAATATATTTGTTTTAAACTTTTAAATATTAGCATCAAATTAATAATTCACATTGGCACTCATAAAACTGCTTCGACAACTTTCCAAGCTTTATGTACAAGAAGTCAAAAGGTTTTAATTGACAACCAAATTCTTTTTCCTGATTACTTTAAATTTCCTCAAAACAAAGACTTCCAACAACATAGTGCTGCTGCATGGATGTCACAAAAGAGGGACTTAGATGGGATAAGTATTTTTTTGCAAAAAATCTATGATGATGCTTTGAAAAAAAAATGTACGACTACATTAATTAGTGGCGAAGATTTCGAAAACTTTCTGGTTGATATCCATCTTGCAATCGAATTTGAAGTGTTAGCTAAATCTATTGGATTTTCTTATATTGAGTGGTTAGTCGTTCAAAGAAACCCATTGGATTATTTACTTTCGATTTATGCTGAAAAATCAGCATACAAGATGGTCTTAGACATTGGGATAATGGCAAACTCCATTTTAGAGTATGGTTTTTTCAGTACAAGTAGCACTGACTATAATTATAAGTTTGTTTTCGATATAAAGAAATTTTCTGGTTTTTTTATAGAAGGTGTCAATCAAAACTTAAAAGTTGTAGATTTTGAAAACTTTATCGATGACTTTGTAGGTAAAGTCTTTTTTATTGATTTAGTTAATGATAAATCTTTGAATATGTTGAGAAAAGAGGCTATTAATGTTGGAATTCAAAGAAAGAGGGTGTCTAAGGAAAAAATTGAATTTCGCTATTTGGCAAATTTTTTGGGTATGAAGTCAAACAAAGAATTTCATGAAAATAACAAAAATCTTGTGGATTCATTAGTGAATCATCGTTTAAATAGGAATAAAAACCTACTTCCAGAAATACAACTTAAATTTAAAGAGTATTTTAGCTAAAAATATTCTGGCGCCCTGGGCAGGATTTGAACCTACGACCCCTCGCTTAGGAGGCGAGTGCTCTATCCAGCTGAGCTACCAAGGCAAGATATATATTATTGCCACTTATCATAACTAATTCAAGCAATTATTTGATTAAAAATGTAAATAGTAATTAAGTAACTAATTCTAAGAAAAAGTGTTGATGTTGAATTTGAATGGAAGAACAAAATAAGTATATAATTAATAGTAGGTTTTTATTGAAGATTATCTCTATGATAATTTAATCTTCACGTATAAAACACAATTGATTCAAGAGTAATTATTATAATTACTCTGTGATAATTATCAGGAGCTTATTATGAAAATTTTCTTTAAAAGTTTATTAACTGCCTCACTAGTATCAGTCTCATTAATGTCATTTGCTGGATCGTTTATTGACTCGGCAACGGTTGTTTCTGTAGATAAAGTGTATAAACAGGTTAGAGTTGAAGAGCCTTATCAGGAGTGTTACATAAAAGAAACTATCCAAAATAATGGTGATGGAAGTGCTACAAATGAAATTATTGGGGGTGTAATTGGAGGGGCGATTGGTAATAAACTTGGTAAAGGTGATGGAAATGATATTATGACTTTAGCTGGGATTCTTATGGGTGCCTCCATAGCAAATGATGCGGAAAAAGCTGCAGCAAATGGTAAGCAAACCATAGTTAGTCAGGAAGTATGTGAGAAAAAAGTCAGACAGAAAATTGAAAAAAGATTAAGTCATTACAAAGTTACTGTTGATTATAACGGTACTGAAGTTTCATTCTCAAGTAAGAGAAGGCCTTATGATGCGGTAATCAAAGTCGAAGTTTCAGTTGATGGGCTAGATTAATAGCTAATAAACTTTACTTAAATGCTATTTTTATTTTAATAGTCATCTTAGCTGCTGCAACTCTTGTTGCCGCAGCTTTTTTATATGTTTCAAGAATTATTTCCTTACTGCCCAATGGCAGAGCTGTTGATTATCTGAATAGTAATTCAGAAAGTAACCATAGAGTTATTGCCTGCATAGGTGATTCATTAACCCATGGAAATATTGGGGTAAGCTGGGTTGATCAACTAAGAAATGAATTTCCTTCAGATATATTTTTAAATGAAGGAATTAATGGTAATGTAGTTTGGCAGGTTCATCAACGACTGGAGCCAATATTAGAGAGCAATCCAGATGTTGTCATTTTAATGATAGGAAGCAATGATGCTATGGCCTCTTTCAACTCAAATTCGGGAGAACGCTACAAAAGAATAAATAATCTATTAGAAATTCCCACATTTCAGAGTTATAAAAAACTATTATTGGAGTTACTTGATAAACTCAGAAGTGTAGATAAAGTTTTTTTGTGTACACTCCCTCCAATAGGAGAAAATAAAGACTCACAAATCAACCATCATGTTAATAAGTTCAATGACTTTATAACTAACACAGCAAAAGAGCGAGATTTATCTATATTGCCAGTATCTGAGAGTCTTTGGAGTGATTTAGCCTTAAGAGAATTTCCATGTATCAATGACTACAATCCAAATTCAATACCATTAATGAGGAGAATTTATGGGGGCGTAATGCACCATTATATTTTTAAACAGCCTTGGGATAAGGTTGCAAGATCAAAACAACAGTGGCTATTGTTTGACCAAATTCATCTGGGCGAGCGCGCTGCAAATATCGTATTCAATGTGGTTAAAAAAGCAATCTCAAAGGACTAATTTTAATTAATTAAAGTATAATTGTATTTCTTAAACAAACCGTTCTTAGAATGAAAGATATCAAGCTTGAAGATCGTTTAATTTTTGCTCTGGATGTGCCAGAAGTCAATGAAGCCAAAAATATTGTATCTGAGCTAGATGATAGTGTTAATTTTTATAAAATTGGCATGGAGCTGTTAATGACTGGAAAGTATTTTGAGTTACTAGATTGGTTAATAAAGAAAGATAAAAAAGTTTTTGTAGACCTAAAGTTTTTTGATGTGCCTGAGACTGTTGGAAGGACGATTGCAAGACTCAGTGATTATGGTGCAACCTTCGCGACAATACATGGCAATCAGGCATTAATGGAAAAGGCTTCAGAAAATAAAAAGAATCTAAAGATACTTGCTGTTACTGCCTTAACAAGTCTAGATAGAGGAGATTTAGATGACTTAGGATTTGCGTGTGATGTTCAGGATTTAGTAATCTCTAGAGCAAAAAGGGCCTTTGCAGCAGGTTGTGATGGGATTGTTTCATCTGGCCTTGAGGTTCCATTTATTAGAGAGTTTGTGGACAACAAATTAATTTGTGTAACTCCGGGCATTAGGCCAGTAGCAAACGATGACGACCAAAAGAGAGTTGTAGATGTAGCGACTGCATTTGATAGCGGGTCTGATTATATTGTTGTTGGAAGGCCAATAAAAAATGCACAAAATCGATATGATGCTGCACGTAATATCCAAAAGATTATCAAAAAAACATTTGAATCAGTATAATTTCATTTTTTAGTCGCGTAACTCAGTTGGTTAGAGTGTCACCTTGACATGGTGGAAGTCGGCAGTTCGAATCTGCCCGCGACTACCATAATTTTGACTAATTCATTTTATGCAATTGGCTCCAATTTAATTAATAAAGCTTTATTTTAAAATGAAATAATTAATTTTGATTTTTATGAAATATCCACCTAATAACATTCTTAGATTACAATTATGAAAAAATACTACTTTTTATTGCTCTTGTCATTTGGACTCATAGGTTGTTCCTCATTAGAACTCGAAGCAGTCCCCTCATCTGAGCAGGAAGCTCAAAGAATCCTTTCTTTAGGCCTTTCCCATGAAGAAAACTTGATTGAAGCAAAAAAACTGCGCAGTGATCATTTAGTTACTGTTGTAACCCTTCAGTTAACGAATGCCAGAGATGAAAAGATTCAATTAGAGTTAGATCAAGTTGAAGCTAATCAGTATGCTAGCGAGGTAATGATAATAAATGATGGTTATAAATTTAAGAGCCTTCAAATATCAGAAACACTTAACAATAGTGTTTTAGATACAGAAACTGATTCAATAAAGTACTACATTGAAGGAATAAAAGACACAAATACTGGAAACGTTGAGCACAAGCTTCACCTTTCACTTTTTTATAATTCTAAAAAGTCGAGAGATTATGTTTCAGCTATTTTTTGTGATCAATGGAATAATTGTGATGAAAATACTTTAGAAGTTAATCCGTTGTCAGTGATTGCATCAAAATGCACAAAAAATAGCTGCCAATACAACGAAGTAATGGATATCAACTTAAGTGATACGCTCTTACAGACTACATTAGAGAAAGGCTTTTCAATGCGTCTTAAATCCAAAAATAAAACTAATCAAATTAAACTTTCAAAGGCATATTTAATGGGTTATTTGGATATTGCTCGATAGTTATTTAATCTAAATTTACTCTTAGTGAGGCTGTTAATATTCACTGAATTGAAACTTAGAGATAATATTTACATTTAATCTTTTATGCCATGAGATACTTCAAAAATATTATTTATGAGTATCCTTATTCTTCACTTATTCAACACATAACCTTCATTAGCCGAGCGTACAATTAAAATTTTAGTTTACTTGGTGTTATTTTGATTCTTGAAATATTCTTTGCAGCAGGCTGTTTTTGGGGTGTAGAAAAAAACTTTGAAAGTATTGAGGGTGTTATTGATGTAGTTTCTGGTTACTCTGGCGGCAGCTATGTTGATCCAACCTATGAAGATGTTCTTAAAAATAGAAGAATTCAGAGTGAGAGCTTCTTATCTGTTCTTAAAAATATTGGTCTCTCTGATGAGGAAAAGGCTGAAAATAAAAACTCCTTAGTTAACCATACTGAAACAGTTAAGGTTGTTTATGATACTAGTCAAGTCTCTACTGAAGATTTAGTTAAGAACTTTTGGGAAATTCATGATCCTACACAGCTAAATAGACAAGGTAATGATGTTGGAAATAACTACAGGTCTGCTATTTATTGGACAAATGAAGAACAAAAAAATATCGCGATAGAAACAGGCAGAGCTTATCAAAAATTATTAAACGCGAAAGGATATGGAGAGATAGTTACTGAAATGGCTTCCTTGGAAACTTTTTGGCCTGCTGAGAACTATCACCAAGATTACCTTTTAAGAAATCCAAATGGATATTGCCCAGATCATTCCACTGGTGTTAAGTTTTCTCAACTTGTTTCTAATGTACAGTTTGGTCAAGAGATAGAGCCACTTGGGGGCAAAGAAATAATTGTTATTGGTCCAGAGGTCGAGGGGACGTGTCTTTTTTGTTTAGAGTTTGAAAGAAAGGTCACCTCTAATTATCAAGGAACAATTCCGCTCAGATCTACACCTGCGTCAGCTCTGAAAGGATTTAATATTGAAACACCAACCTGGGCAACCCCAACCATTATTTTTGTAGAAGATGGAAAAGAAGTTTGGTCACACCAAGGAATTATGAATTCTGAGGAATTTTACAAAGCTCTTGGTGATTTCAAGCTTGGTATAGGTTCTGAGGCTCATAATGTTGCCTTCAACGAAGGAACTGACAAAAGATTCTGCGTACAATACAAAATATTTAAAGATACTCCCGAGGGCATGTTTGTTGATAAGCTCTCAGGCAGACCTCTTTTCGATACGGCATATCGATTTGATTCAAAATCAGGCTGGTTATCTTTTACCCAACCAGTTAACAACGAAGTATACGAAGTGGTTGATAACAGTTATGGTATGACGCGAACTGAGATTCGCTCAGTAAGCTCAGACATTCATCTTGGACATGTCTTTAATGATGGTCCGAACGGATTACCTAGATATTGTATTAATGCTACTGTATTAGAGTTTATCCCGCGCGATGGTGTCTAAGATATAAAAAAAATGTAAAATATTGCTTTTTAAATATTTACACAATAAACCTTGCATCATAATGAATAATATCACTAGACCACATAAATTTATTCTCCTCAAATTAATATTTTTACTAACTTTTGCTTGGTTTTACAATACCACTGTTAACGCTGAAGAGAGTCTTTATGACAGAGGTAAGCAGTTGGTGGAGCTCAAAGAATATGAAAAGGCTTTAAAAGCCTTTGAATTATCTTCTAAGGCTGGAAATTTAGATGCATTTACAGCTCTTGGAGTAATGTATATTGGTGGTATTGGTGTGGAACAAAATAATTCCAAAGGGTATGAGTATATAAAAACTGCGGCAGATCAATCAGACCCAAAGGCGCAGTATACTTTAGGAGCTCTATATTATCTTGGTGCTGGTGTCACAAAAGACTTAAATAAAGCTTTTTATTGGCTAAATTTGGCTTCCGAGCAAGGGTATCTAGATGCAAAATATAACTTAGGCATAATGTATGAGTTTGGAGAGGGTGTTATACAGAGTTATGATATAGCATACGAAAATTACATCTATGCTGCAAGGCAAGGTAATTTAGAATCTCAAATTAAAGTAGCTGAAATGTACAGAAATGGTGTTGGAACTGATAAAAATCTTAATAAAAGTGAATATTGGTTGAAAAAAATTGAAGAATCAAAAGCTTCTAATTGATTTAAATCAATGATTAATTTTATTTTTATCTAGATAATTATGTAAATAATAGAAATAATTTATGAGTAGTCAAATGTTGAATGAAAATTATGATGTCGTAGTAGTCGGTGCTGGACCTGCTGGATTGAGTTTTGCCTGTTCAATGGCTAATACTGATTTAAAAGTTCTAGTTGTCGAGAGATCCTCATTAAAAGTAATTTCTGAACCTGAGCCTGATGGCAGAGAAATTGCACTGACGCACAACTCACTAAAAATACTAAAAAAAATTGGTGTCTGGAATTTCATAGATGAGGCTGATGTAAGTCCACTCAAAGAAGCAAAAGTTTTTGATGGGGATTCTGACGCTCTATTAAATTTTGATACAAACAAATCATCAATTGAAGCACTTGGATACCTCGTCCCAAACTATTTAATTAGGAGGGCTTTGTTTAAAAAAGCAGCTCAGATTGTAAATGTAACTATTCAATATGATGTCTCAGTTGAAGATGTGAAGACTAGTTCAAATGTTGCAAACATAGTTCTATCTAATAAAATGACCATAAAGTCTAAATTAATTGTAGCTGCAGATAGTCGTTTTTCAGAAATTAGAAGAAAGATGGGCGTGCCTTCAATGATTAAAGATTTTTCTAAAGTGATGATTATCGCAAGAGTGTCTCATGAAAATTCACATAACCAAACGGCTTTAGAGTGCTTTAAGTACGGACATACATTAGCTTTATTGCCCTTAAATGGAAATGTATCGTCAGTTGTCCTTACTGTCTCAACAGATCAAAGTGAAGATATACTCAAAATGGATAAAGAAAAGTTTTGTGACTTTGCTAGTGAAGGTTTCAATAATAAATTAGGTTCTATGAAGCAAATGGGTGATAGGCATTCTTATCCCTTGGTTGGAGTATTTTCCCAAAAGTTACAAACAAATCGCTTTGCTCTTATCGGTGACGCTGCAGTTGGAATGCATCCAGTCACTGCACATGGATTCAACCTAGGTCTCAGAAGTCAAGATATACTTTCAAATTCAATTACTAAGGCTTTTAATAGCGGTATTGATATTGGCTCAAACAGTGTTTTAAGAGAATATGAGAATAAACAAATATATTTATCTAAGTTAATGTATTTTGGAACTAATGGGATTGTTTCTTTGTTTACAAATGATGATGCAAAAGTAAAGAAAATCAGAAAACTAGTCTTGAAGTTTGCTAACCGATTTCCTCCCGTGAAATCACTCATTACAAAACATTTAACTGAGTCTAAAAAAAGTAATTTAATTCCTTTTTAATAATATTATGGCAAAATCAGGCGATCTAAGTAGTCTCAGAAAAGAATACCTCCAAAGTGGTATTGTCAGAGATGATTTAAAGATTAGTCCAATTGAGCAGTTCTCTTTGTGGTTCTCTCAAGCAGTGGATGCCGAAATAATTGAGCCCACTGCGATGAGCCTAGCAACGGCTGATGATTCTATCGGTATAAGAACAGTTCTTCTTAAATACTTTGATGAAAAAGGTTTTGTCTTTTTTACTAATTATGAATCAAAAAAATCAAGGCAAATTCAAAAGAATCCTCAGGCTGCTATTCTGTTTCCATGGCTTGCCTTAGAGAGACAAGTTAAAATTATTGGCAGAGTTGAGAAAATATCAAATTTAGAGTCTCTCAAGTATTTCTCATCCAGACCGAAAGACTCACAAGTGGGTGCTTGGGCTTCAGAACAGTCTGCAAGAATCTCGTCAAGAGCAGTTCTCATTGAACAGTTTGCTTCAATGAAAAAGAAATTTACTAAGGGAGACATTCCTTTACCTGATTTCTGGGGTGGCTATAGGGTTGTGCCACAAAGCATTGAGTTCTGGCAGGGCAGAGCTAATAGGCTTCACGACCGGTTTATGTATGAACGTCAAGAGAGTGAATGGACTATAAGTCGACTCTCTCCCTAATGAGATTGATCACTGGTAAGGTTGAAGGTCTCTTGCCAAGCCAAAATTCAAATGACAGTGCGGCTTGCTCAACCAGCATTCCTAATCCATCACTAACCATGAGAGCAGAGTCTTTAGTGGCCCATTTCATAAAAGGCGTCTCAGATCCATACATTAAGTCATAACACAAGGCACCCTTACAGAGACCTTTAGGTAAATTAAGCAAAGATCCATCTATGGAAGTACTTGTGGCATTAATAACTATGTCAACAGGCTTAGATTTGATTTGATCAATTCCAAAACCACAAACTTTTCCATACTTAGAAAATTCATTCGCTAACCTCAATGATTTTTCTTTAGTCCTATTAGCTAATAAAATTTTTTCAGGATTATTATCTAGTATGGGTTTCAGAATACCTTGAGTAGCCCCACCAGCACCAATAATTAAAATTTCTTTATCTTGAAGTGTTTGTTTTAAATTCCTTTCAAGATCATTAACAAGTCCTTTGCCATCAGTATTTTCACCAAAGATAATGTTGTTCTCAGATTTGATGGTATTTACAGCACCTGCTGCTTTTGCATCTGGAGTTAACTCTTTTGAAAAATTATAAGCATTTAATTTAAAAGGAATAGTAATATTGAATCCAAAACCACCACCACTGATAAATTGTTCTGCCGTTAAACTGAAAGCTTCAACTGGCGAGAGAATTTTTTCATAAGATATTTCAATATCAAATTCTTTTGCAAATTCACCATGAATCATAGGTGACAAGCTATGATCAATGGGATTTCCAATTACACCAAATTTATTCATATAACCTTAGGAAACTTTTTCGTCTGACTTTAAGATTGAATTCAAACTCTCCTCTGCTGACTTTTCAGAATCATCTTTAGTTTTAGGTTTCGTTTTCGAAGCTGCCTTTTTAGTAGGCTTGTGAGTCGTTTTCTTTACAGCCTTAGAATCAGTATTTTTATCTTTCTTTGTAGCAACCTCAACAGGCTTTGTAGCAACCTCAACAGGCTTTGTAGCAACCTCAACAGGCTTTGTAGCAACCTCAACAGGCTTTGTAGCAACCTCAACAGGCTTTGAAGCTACATTGCTAGAC
>Ga0233427_10001703_pt1 | contig 22632 bp, 16 predicted proteins | sample SI_118_April2016_5_FD_179885 | JGI IMG/M metagenome (GOLD analysis project Ga0233427, IMG submission 179885) | Seawater microbial communities from Saanich Inlet, British Columbia, Canada - SI_118_April2016_100_MG | ecosystem: Environmental > Aquatic > Marine > Inlet | place: Canada: British...
AATTTGTTTTACTGCCTCAATGAAAGCCACCGCATAGTCGTTGTGTTCCTCCATTCCAGTGGCCACAGTCAAAATATTCGGATCAAAAATAATATCGTGTGGTGAAAATCCAACGTTTTCGGTCAGCAGCTGATAGGCTCGACTGCAGACTTCAACTTTTTGTTTGAGTTCTGCTGCCTGACCGGTTTCATCAAAAGCCATCACCACTGCTGCCGCACCGTACTTGCGAATTTCCCTTGCCTGCATCAAGAAATTTTCCTCGCCTTCCTTGAGGCTGATCGAGTTGACTACGCCTTTACCCTGAATACACTTCAATCCTGCTTCAAGCACGGACCATTTTGAACTGTCGATCATAACCGGGACACGCGCAATGTCAGGCTCCACCGCAATCAAATTTAGAAAATGCGTCATTGATTTTTCCCCATCCAGCAAACCTTCATCAAAGTTAATATCAATAAAGTTTGCACCGGATTCAACTTGTTGACGGGCGACGGCGAGTCCAGATTCAAAATCGTCATCTAAAATAAGTTTTCGGAACTTTGGTGAACCCATGATATTTGTACGTTCACCGATCATCAAAAATCCGATGTCTGGATTGATGTTCAGCGACTCCAATCCGGAATAAAACGGAATGCCTTCACCAACTATTACAGGCCCGGAATTGCTGTTTGCGGTTTCCCCGAAACGTAGTTTCAACTGCAGATTGATTTTTCTTGGCGTTAAATTGCAAATTTTAGCGGCCATCGCCTTGATGTGTGCCGGAGTTGTCCCGCAGCATCCACCCATCAGGTTGGCCCAGCCTTCCTGCGCAAATTCAGACATGATACCGGCGAACTCTTCAGGAGTTTGTTCGTATTCTCCCATAGCGTTCGGTAATCCTGCATTTGGATAAACAGCAACAGGAAACTCAGAAATATGCGCCATTTCTTCAATAAACGGTCGCATTTCCTTCGCGCCTAGAGCGCAATTGATCCCCAAAAATAGAGGCTTGGCATGATGAATAGAATTATAAAAAGCATCTAGAGTCTGTCCAGAAAGCGTACGTCCGGAAGCATCCGTAATTGTAACTGATAGAAAAACAGGCAGGCGGATTCCTTCTTCTTCAAAATAACTTTCCAAAGCATAAATTCCTGCTTTCATATTCAGCGTGTCAAAGCTCGTTTCCAGTAGGAGTATATCGACTCCGCTTTCAATCAGTGCAACCGCTTGTTCTCGGTAGGCTTCTGCAATTTGGTCAAAGGTCACGGCACGGTAAGCAGGATTGTTTACATCCGGAGACATGGAACAGGTACGGTTAGTCGGTCCGATCGAGCCGGCCACAAAAATGGGATGATCAGATTGAATTTCTTCTGCAGATTTTCCAGACTGAAACTTAGTTACTGCTTTACGTGCGATTTCTACGGCCGCCCGGTTGATTTCAGTAACGCTTGTTTCCAGGTTGTAGTCTGCCTGTGAGATACGATTTGCGTTAAAAGTGTTGGTTCCAATAATATTTGCACCGGACTCTAAAAACTCTAAATGAATATTTTCAATTATGTCCGGACGTGTAATGGAAAGCAGGTCATTGTTGCCTTTAAGCGGTGAAGGATGCTCCAGAAATGAAGTGCCGCGGAAATCTTCCTCCTTGAGACCTTGTTGCTGAATCATCGTGCCCATTGCGCCATCGAACACAATAATTTTTTGTTCCAACATGTTTAAAAGTCTGACGGCACTTGGTTTCGTATAATTCATAATATTATTATTTATTGTTCCGGGTGAGTTGGATTAACCCACCCTTTGTTTTATTTACAAAAGTACTAATTATCGAAACAAAATTATCTTCTACTGAGAATAATAGTGATTTAAGGTGAAGAATGCGACTAATCAATTTATGGGATTTAGATTAAGTTTTACTTCCTGCAGCAAGAATAATTTGAAACAATTCTTCTCTGCGAAAAGGTAAAATTTGTGAGTAAAGATTACTAAATCCTGCTGTATGCATAAAGTCATGCAAAGTCTCTTTTTCAAATCCAAGCCATTTGTGACCAAGTTTTTCCAGTACCCATTCTTCACTGTGTGTAGCTAGTTCCATTACTAGTACCTTTCCTCCTGGACGTAAAATACGTGCGGCTTCCTGAAAACCTCTTTGCGGGTTATCAAGATGATGAAGTGACTGTGAAAAGAAAACCACATCTAAGGATTCAGCAGGCAAAGACAAATTACCTGCGTCTTCAGCCAGCAATTTTACGTTTTGGAGTCCAAGGCGATCTATTCGCTGTCGAGCTGAGGCAAGCATGTCAGGATTAAAATCAACACCTATTACACTAGTTGCAAATTTAGCCATTTCTACTGTAAGCGTTCCGTCTCCGCAGCCAAGGTCTATAATTTCAAGTTTTGATGTGCCAAAGGAAAATCCGGACTTATTTTCTCCATTCTGACCCAGAAGTATTCCCAGGAGACACGACCAGGCAAACCAAGATTGACCAGGTTCAAGAAGACGTTCATTTAAACCACCACCGCTTATTTCTCGTTGACGCAATACCTCATGTAATCTCACCCTATCGTTGTTGTGGTCTTTTATGTTTGAAAGTTGCTCCTGTAAATAATTCCAAAGCAGGTGGAGTTCGCTTTCGAGGGATTCTTTTTGTGCAAATTGATAATATGACCAAATGCCCTCTTTTCGTTCCTGCAGCAATTTCATTTTTCGTAAATGACTCAAATGCCTGGAAATACCAGATTGTGCCATTCCTAATATTGTTGTAAGTTCGCTGACATTCAACGGCGTCTGTGAGACCAATATCAAAATTCTGAGACGTGTTTCGTCTCCCAGTAATCTTAAAACTTGTGCAATATTTGTCATGTATTTCTTGCTTTAAAAGGTCATAATATCTTGTTCTTTGTATTAAATCATCATATATCAATACAATGATTTATAACTTAAAGCAAGCAATAAATTGCCCTTTTCTGCTTTAAACGTTTATTGATTGGGAGGAATAGAAATTGAAGTTGATTCAAATTGATTTAAATTCCGGTGATGACGGTGGAATTTAGTAGAATGAAGGGGAAAGTTGTTAGACCTAATTAAGAAAGGTATTATTTCGCCAACGAATTAAGACTCAGCAGTCTCATGTTGAAAAAAACAGTAGTCAATTTTTCAGCCTCTGCTGAAAACCCATTTATCTACCTGACTTAGTTCAAGGTTGAAATGGTAACCATCATAATCAAAATTTTGTAATACTTCTGCTTTCTGTATATTGTGATCTATGGCAAAGCGTACCATTAAACCACGAGCTTTTTTTGCAAAAAAACTAATCATTTTATATTTACCGTTTTTCAATTCTTTAAACTCAGGTGTAATTAGACGACCGTCCAAGTTTTTCTTTTGTACTGATTTAAAGTATTCATTTGAAGAAAGGTTGATTAAAACCGGCTCATCTTGTTTTGCCAATAAAACATTTAATTTATCAGTAATTTTCTCACCCCAAAATTGATACAAATTATTATTATTTTTTGTTTTCAGCTTCAGCCCCATTTCCAGGCGATAGGGTTGCATCAAGTCAAGCGGTCGCAGCAAACCGTAAAGGCCTGACAAAATGCGCAGATGCGACTGGGTATAAGTCAAACGGTTTTCAGAAAGTGCAGATGCGTCAAGACCCGTATAAACATCTCCTTTGAAAGCTAGAACAGCTTGTTTTGCATTTTTGGTGGAAAAAGGTAATTTCCATTGATTAAAACGTTCAACATTAAGCTCAGAAATTTTCTGACTGACCTCCATCAGTTCCATCAAATCCAGAAAAGACTTCTCCTTCATAACTTTAACCAGTTCAGATGATTTTTCCAGAAATTCCGGAATACTGAAGCTGTCAGTAGTCGCAGGCGTCTCATAATCCAGTGTTTTAGACGGTGAAAGGAGCATTAGCATTGAATTGCCTTTTTATGATTATTTACTTTGATGATATAATTATATACGTGCATTTAAATTTAAACAATTGCAGTTTACTCAGTATAGCAAACGTGTTCAAATTCAAAACGATTATTTTTGGAGTGAGCTTCTGCTTAACTGCTGTTATTATGAATAAATCAAATCAAAACAAATCACAAAACCCCCAAATATCGCAACCCTTTACGGTATGCCTTGCGCTTGAAAGAAACAACTTTCTTTAATCCCAGGCGAGGTGAGATCCATTGGAAGGCATCAAATTCAATGGGTTCATGGGAAAAACTTATTTTCTCAGTGTCACAATTCAACTTTAGAAGAAACCAGCGTTGTTGTTGGCCGCGGTAAGGTTTCAATTCAGGTTGTTTATGAAGAATATGCAGCATTTTGAGAGGATAGTAGTAACGGACTCTTTTTTCAGCAACCCTGATGATTGTAACATCATTGGTCCCAATTTCTTCTTTAAGTTCACGAAAAAGTGTCTCTTCTTCGGTTTCCCCCGGGTCAATCCCACCTTGGGGGAATTGCCAATTCCATCTTAACTGTCCTCCATCTGACAATAGTTCTGAATTTTCATTTTTTTTGGCAATTCGCCGGAACATCAAAACATTTTTATTTGTTGGATGCATTATCACTGCCGCAACATTTGGTCTGAATCTTTTTGCTGTCATTACTTTATTCCAATAAAATATTGATGTTCACGGATATTATTAACCATATCATGAACAGGAATATCCGGAAAGTTTTTCCATTCCATCAGTTTAAATAAATATTTTTTTAGGCGTCCGCGGGACAATCCGCGATTTTCCCATTGTGAATATATTTCTTCGTATCCAACCGGTAATGGTCTACCGTCCAAATTTTTACGCATCAGGAACTTAAGAGTACTGTCAGGATAATGAGCTACAAAATTGCTCATGGATTTTTGATCAATGCGGCCATCTCCAAAGACGACATCGTTTTCCTCACTATTGTCTCCTTGTAATCCTTCTTCTTCAAGTTCATGTTCTTCATCATCAATACCTTCAAATAATGAAGCAGTAGGAACTGCCGATTCGCCAGGAGTAGATTTTTCTGATTCTTCAGGACTTTTCTCAGTTTCTATTAACAGACTATTTTCTTTCGAAATATCCTCAGACCCACTGACCGAAACCTTATCTTCCACGTCAGCTGATTCAGTGTTTACTTCAGGTGTCATAGCATTTTCATCTGTAACAGTACTTTTCGATGATTCTTGCTCTGTAGTTTTACTTTCCGGAGCCATCTTAGTGTGGTCCCTTACAAGTGGAAACGCTGGTGCAGGAACTTCAGGTACATAAGCAGGTACAACAAAACGGCCTGCACGACTCTGCTGCACATTATCTACAACAGGGTCGTAAAAAGAAATGTCTTCGACCAGTCCCCTAATATCTTTGGGAGTAACCCAGTTCAGATGACTGCGTTTCAGTGGGCGCAAGTATTTACGTGCGTCCTGAATCGCATCAGCAGAAAGACTCAGAGTTTCGCTGGCAAATTTGCCTGCTGGAGAGCCTGTCTGTTGAAAATCCGCTAACAGGGACTCAATTTGGTAAGCAGAAAAAAGCATTGTTCACTATGAATAATGTTGTGTTTAAGTTGTCATGTTTTTAATTTTAGGCCTTTGCCTTGTAGTATCTTTTCGATACTGCATTTGATTGCTTATTTGTGCAATTTGTAATGAGACAGCATTTTTATCACGGCCTACTATTTTTACAAAATTCTGTTCTGAGAGTAGTAGTTTTTCAAGTAAATCCTTAATATTATCATCTAATTTTTGTTCTTCCGGCCCTAAGGACCGGTTGTATTCCATGTGCCACTTTTCCTGCAAAGGATCCAACTTTTGCAGTTCATCAAAGTGGCTATCTTTTTGTTTCAAGATCTCGTCCAGTGCTACAGAATCCGATTCTGCAAATTGGCGCTGTGATAATTCCAGAAGATTCTTTAAAAGTAACTCTTGTTTTTCAAGCAAGAGTTTCAATTCGCTGTCTGTCATTTGTTTATTTTCCAATACAAAAATCCGAAAATATTTTCCCAAGTAAATCATCGGGCGTAGTTTCGCCAACTATCTCACCCAAGGCGTTTAAACAAGAGCGTAAATCAACTGCAATAAACTCTTCTCCACTTGACTGATTCAAACTCTTTCGTGCTGAGAATAAAGCAGACAGAGCATTTTTTGCGGCCTGTTGCTGCCTGCGGTTTGTGATCCAGATTTCATCTTCCTGAGGCAAACCGCCGAGTGTAGCTTTTTTATATAAGCTGGATTCCAACTCATCACAACCTTCACCTGTTTTTGCTGAAATCAAAACAGATTCCAAACGGGATATTTTTTCATACCAGCGTGGGGTAGTGTCGTCCATTAGATCTTTTTTATTGAGGATTACAATTGTCCGCTCCTTTTCAACTTCACTGATTAAACTCAAATCATCGTCCATAAGTTTTTCACTGGCATCAAGAATCAACAAGACGAGGTCGGCTTTTTCGCGGACATTTTGTGTACGCCGAATACCTTCTGATTCGATCAGGTCTTCTGTTTTTCTGATGCCGGCTGTGTCCGTCAAGCGAAAAGCTAGACCCTGGATTTGTACAGATTCCTCAATTGAATCTCTGGTGGTACCGGGAATGGTGGTTACAATCGCTCTTTGCTCGCGAAGCAAGGTATTTAGAAGCGAAGACTTTCCTACATTCGGCCGGCCAATCAATACTACACTAAACCCATCACGTATTTGTCTTCCACGGTCAGCATGAGAAAGTAAGCTTTCCAAATCGGCACTAGCTTGATCCAGACGCTGCCGACAATCTTCCTGATGAGTGAATTCATGGTCCTCTTCCGGAAACTCGATGCTGGCCTCAACTAGTGAAGCAATGGAGATCACTTGTTTTTTTACATCATCAATGGCGTGAAAAAGTTTTCCACGAAGTTGTTGTGCAGCCAGTCTTGCCCCAATTTCAGAACTGGCTTGAATCAAGTCTGAAATTGCTTCCACTTGTGTCAGGTCCAGCCGCCCATGCAAAAAAGCTCTTTGAGTGAACTCCCCTGCACCTGCCAAACGCACTCCCTGCCGTAAAACCAAATCAAGGATGATTCGCAACACAAAAGGGCTTCCGTGACACTGAATTTCAACTACATCCTCAGTGGTGTATGAATGAGGAGCACGCATGACGACTACTAAAACTTTGTCAATAAGTTTTCCGTCATCTTTTATCCAGCCGTGTACCAGCTTGTGTGTTTCCGTCTTATTCAGCGGCTCCCCCTTTGTCTTGAACAGAGCCTCTACTGCAGAAACTGCCTGCTCTCCGCTTACTCTGATCACTCCAAGTCCGGAGGGCTGCAAAGGCGTTGCTATTGCAGCAATTGTATCGTCAAGGCGCATTATTTGATCAACGATCAGTGGTCTCTAAAAAATGACCAGTGTCCATGTGGATTATTGTTGAACAACAGCCGCAAAACTCTGGTAGCAGTTTGATTTGACTGTGCGACTGCAGCAGCTGCGGCTTCTGTAATGATTTGGTTTTTCGTAAAATTAACCAATTCCAAAGCCATGTCTGTATCTCGAATGTTGGATTCTGCCGCAGTCAAATTTTCTACTGTGTTGCGGAGAACTGAAATATTTGTTTCCAGTGTATATTTTTGTACAGAACCAAGCTGGCTGCGCATTGATAATAGTTGATCAAGAGCCTCATCTACAAGGCGAATTGTATCAATGGCTTCTTGAGTAGACTTGAGACTGATTTGGGACAAATTTTCAAATCCGCTTGTATTATCCACACCTCTTCCCAGGACAGTAGAATGGGTACTGTTCAGAGCAATTACAATTTTTTCATCTGCACTTACTCCAGCTTGGAACTTAAGAGAATTTTGTGCGACAGTCACAGATCCGGCATTGCCGGTACCATCACCTAAAAAAGCTACACTCAAACCGCTGGTTTTCTCATTATTGTATTCGCCGGTAAGGATCAGTCCATCACCATCAGCAGGTTCATCATTAATTGTTCCTTCTATATCACGTCCTAAAAGCAATTCTGGTTCAAAAGCGTTGTCAACAATCACATCATCTTTTGTTCCGGTTACAGTGAATCCTTTGGTGAGTCCATATTCCCGATGTTCAATTGTAAGTTCTTCATCATCAGCATCAAAGTGTATGTTCAAATTCATGTTCGAATCCAAGACTGCTTTTTGCAGACGTTTTACAAATCCGACTGCAGTGGCTCCATCTGGATTACTGACCCTAATTATAGCGCCATCTTCTTCTTCTAAAGTAATTTGCAGACCGGAAGCATCATCGTCATCAAGGTCTGCTGTTAAAGTTGCCCGTAGCGGGAATTCGGTAATATCCACACCATATCCGCTAACGGGTGAAGCTAGAGTTTTGGAAGATGCTTTAATAAAAACAACTTCTTCATTACCACTTCCTTTTGTACCATGACTTCCGTCTAGTAGCGTTTTATTCCCAAAACTAGTAAAGCGGGAAACACGGTCAATTCCCTCAATTGCTTTATGAATATGAAACTGCAATGTTAACAGGGCATTGTAATCGGTGGCTCCCTCATTTGCAGCAGTTGTAGCCAACTGACGCATTTCAATCAACAAGTTGTTTACTTCAACCAAAGCACCTTCAGCAGTCTGGACAAGAGACAGAGAAAACTCCGAATTTTGCAACGCCTGTTGCGTACTGGCAACCTGAGCACGTAAACTTTCTGAAAGAATCAGACCCGAAGGATCATCTGCTCCACTGTTGACTCTTTGTCCTGAAGATAATCGTTTCAGCGAATCGGACAGTTCATTTTGCGCTTTGGCTAGATGATTTATTGCGTTGATAGATGCAATGTTGTTTTTCATCCCCAACGGCATGGTTCCTCGTTATATTTAAGTTTCAAGTTTTTTGATCCCGTTAACTGGAATATAAACTCCAGTTTTCGACAAATCTTTGAATAATGTATGGATAAACGTTTATTTAAATAATATAAACAGCCATTCCTGACTCCAATAAATGGAGCCGGAATAGTGTTATGTCTAGGGGATAAACTACCCCTGAACCTTGCTAGCCGTTTAACAATCGCAAGACATGTTGTGGCATTGCATTTGCCTGAGCCAACTGAGCTGTTGCTGATTGAGTCATGATCTGGTTACGTGTAAATGTAGCCAGTTCCTGAGCCATGTCAGTATCACGAATAGTAGACTCTGCTGCAGTCATATTTTCTACTGCGACCTGCATGCTGGTGAGATTAGATTCCAGGGTATGTTTCTGGAAAGCACCTAATTCTCCACGAACTGTAGCAACCTCTGTAAGAGCCTGATCAATTATAGCAAGTGCATCCTGAGCACCTTGCTCATTACGCACATCAATGTCAGCGAGTGACATGAAGTTGCTTTTGTTTGGCAATTCACCTTCTACAACTGTAGCTCGACCAAGCTGACTTGTGCTCATGTCTCTAATTGAGGTTGAAGCCATATGTTCAGCATTTGGTCCAACATGGAAACGCAGCCCTTCTTTAGTGGAAATGCTACCGTCTTCATTTGTGGTTGTCTCCGCAGCATTTGTTCCGTCCAGAAGTCTGTAATGTCCGAACTGAGTGGTTGAAACAACACGGTCAATTGAAGCAAGCGCATTTTCAATCTCAGCCTGATTTGCGTCAATCATATCCCTGTCGCTTGCACCAACGTTTGCCGCAGAAATTGCTCGCTGGCGAAGACTTACCAGAATGGATGAGATTTCATTCATGGAGCCTTCAGCAGTTTGTACGAGTGAAATAGCAACTTCGTTATTCCTGATTGCCTGTTCCATCCCGCTGACCTGTGCCCTCATATGTTCAGAAATAACCAAAGCTGCCGGATCATCGGCTGCCCGATTAACTTTCTGTCCTGAAGCCAGTCTTTCAAGAGACTTCGAAAGCGCACGGTCATTCTTTAACAGGTTACGATGAGCATTCATCGACTCAATATTATTATTGATTCTTAATGACATATTATCTCCTCTATCTTTTATAAGTGAGAAAGTTAACTCCTAACCATGGAATAAATGTATTCCCTTCCAATAGAATACTTTAGGGAAACAAGTCTGGATTCAATCCACACTCATTCAAACAGGGTCAGCATTCACCATGAAAGCAAAGCCCTACCCCCTCAACCTTCAACATGCACGGCATGTGAAGGTTTTAAAACACCACTACACAAAAGTCCGGTGGTATTTTGAAACTCTGTGCCTGCTAAATTCATAGTCTTGAACCTCGTATTTTGGGCCTCAAGCTTTGTTACCAGACAGACCTCTCCATACTACAATTGAAGAGAAAAATGCAGCCGAAAATCCAATTATTTTTTCCGGTAGTCTATTTCAATAAAATATTATTTTTATTAATAAAAAAATCAAATATTATTCTTTATCTCAGGCCAATAAATTAATAAAAATTAACGACGTTTGTTTTCAGCAATCCTTTGTATCAAGTAATTTACGCAATTTTTGTTCGGCACGTTTAAATTTTTCAAATTCTTTCTTTTGCTTCTCTTTCGTCAGAGGGCCCTCACTTGAAATGGCCTCCGGAATTCGTTTTTTAATCTCAGTCTTCAAGTAGATCAAATTTTTTTCAAGACGTAGATTTTTTAACAGAGTTGGAGTCTTGAAAGACATTTTACGGAGTATCCCTGATCTGGAATCCCTTGCAGCTACATCAATCAAAACCAAGGCTCTATTTATATTAGCTTCATCAACCACTAAGGGGGATGATACTGCTGAAGTAAATGTTTGCGCATGTTTACGCATCTGACTTAAGAGATTTAATTTATCCACCATTTTAAATTTTTACCTTTCGCTAATTTGGATTTATAAAATGAACATTCATCTAATTTTATAGACATCTGTCGATATTCTTTAAAATCAGCTTGATGTTATACGTTAATTTTTTTATTTCATCTTTTCCTTCTATCAAATTCATATTCTCTTTTGACCTGTGCAATGCGGACATGATAATCACTGTACCAGCCAGACCTGCCTTTATGCTGTGCTACCAGGTGTCTTCCATGATTCTTCCAATTCCTGATAGACTCCTCGGTGTCCCAATAAGACACAGTTATCCCGATACCATTACTTCGAGCTGAGTCTACCCCGAGGAATCCAGGCTATTTTTTTTCTAATGAGATCATCAGTTCAGCCATTTCCTCATAATCTTTGTTCACTTCACTTTGTATTGAAGTAAAAATCACGGCATAATACGACTTGTCTTTCAGCAAAGCCTTTCTCTCTATTTTAACTTTTCTCCTGTCTATAATAAAAACATGGCACTTCCCGGCGAGACAGTAATACTCATCCGTGCTGTCTCATCGGAAAGTGACCAAGGAGGATCGGTTAACGCACCACCAAATCCAAAGGGTGACACGAAAGGCGTTCGCATCCGGAATCCGTCACCAGGACAGTATGTCCAAAACACATGGCAATCCCGGAGTCACTGTCCATCAAAATCATGTGAAGAAAAAACACCATATTCTTTTCAGCAATCACTTGATTGCCGTGATAAAACATAGGCCAGTCCATCCAGTTCGGCGAAAATGTTGTCCCCATACTGTATCCGGTTGCATTCAGCCGGTGCGCTCTCATTCCCAAGTTATCGCATGTTTTGGCGTAAGCATCAAAAACCTCACCGATGGCCTTTCCCGGCTTTAAAACAGATTCACAAGCCGTCATTGATTCAAGACAAACTTCGTGCATTTTTCGCTGCTGATCTGTCACTCTTCCGACAGGTATTGTGCGCATCATCGCAGCGTGATAATGGCGAAACACTCCGGCCCATTCCAAAGTAATCTGGTCTTCCGGGTCCAGTTTGCGTCTTCCAGAAAAATATCGGCAAAGCAAAGCGTTTTCACCGGAACCGATAATAAATTCGTTTCCCGGGTAATCTCCACCACCTTTGAAAACTGCGCCCTGCATGGCCGCCAGTAGTTCTCCCTCATCACATCCATCCTTCACTAAGCGGTGTGCTTCATCCAGAGCATCATCTGCCAATTCTGCAGCCTTCCGGACATATACCAATTCTTCCGGGCTTTTCACGACTCGCAGGCGATTAACCATTTCAGAGGCATCTATCAATTCACAAAATTCGTCCAGAGCGGAATCCAGCATTTTTCCATTTTTAGCAGTCAAGCCATAAGAGTCGTATTCCACTCCAAGTCTTTTTCCAGCACAACCATATTCACGCAAAATTTCCTTGAGCTGCAAAGCCGGATTCACTTCCGGTCCATCCACCCAGATCCGGATATCTTTTACAATGGACGTGTTCTGCGCCTGCCGCAAATCCGGTACGCGGGTAAGCAAAATCAGTTTTCCGTCTCCTCCCAGAAATAGACATTGGAAAAAAACATATCCGAATGTGTCATATCCAGTTAGATAAAACATACTTTCCTGCCTGAAAATAAGCATCCCATCTAATTCACTACCGGTCATCAACTCCAGTAAGCGATTGCGTCGGTCTCCGAATTCTTTGTAGTCAAAATGTAGTGGCATATTACCTCACTGTAATTGGATAAAATTATCAATATTCAGGTACACAGAAATATTAAGATCTTCATTCTGATTTTATCAACTCACTTAAAAAACGAGAGACCTCTCCTAACAATAGGGATTACTACAGGTCCAATTCACCATAAAAAATCTACGTACTACTCCAGTCCATACGGATTACTGCAGATCCAATTCGCCGCAAATAATCTACGTACTACTCCAGTCCATACGGATTACTGCAGATCCAATTCGTCGCAAATAATCTACGTACTACTCCAGTCCATGCGGATTACTGCAGATCCAATTCGCCATAAAAAATCTACGTACTACTTCTAACATTACGGATTACTGCAGATCCAATTCGCCGCAAATAATCTAAGGACTACTCCAAACATTACGGATTACTGCAGATCCAATTCGCCGCAAATAATCTAAGGACTACTCCAAACATTACGGATTTGCGTATGTTCAATTTGTACTTAAAATAATGTTTTTATTACAATAATGGGAACACACCACCTCAATTATATTATTCAAACACAGTCTTCTAAGCTAACAACAACCGACAGTCAGAAAAACAGGACTACGCCACAGTCGAACGCACATTACGAAACAATACTCCCTAAAATGAAACATTCAGCCATAATATTTATGGAACTACTTCTGGTTTGATTAATTTTTCACCAAACAACATCACACTTCATGGATTTCTTAAAGAATTCCAGTCTCATTTCACGAATACTATTCAAAGGAATTTAACCAGTCAGATCATTCCAGAATTATCTGGAAAGTATACCGACTAACCACCCGCATGATTGCTGAAACAGTTTTCCGTCGAATATTTTCTGTGCGGAGGTAAGTATAGAGACGAATTATCTGTGATTTCAAGAATTGAAACACAGCTATTCTCCATATCCTCCACAGTAGAAAAACACGAAGGCTATTGACTCAGCAAACGGGGAAAACTCCCCCAAAGTTTAGTTTCGCCAGATTCAATTTTCAAAGAACATCCATTCCGTTTCAATTCCGGCGTACGGTCAACACCCGCACAGTGGTCTTAAAACGTCGGTTTATTATGAGGTTCTGGTTTCCCGATAAATTTGAAAACCACGAGCCTGATAATTTTTTAATGCATAAGGATGGTCGAGACTGCAGGTATGTACCCAAACCCGCTTTGTCTCCATTTCCCATGCTTTTTCTACTGCGGCAGATAACAATCCGCCGCCCAATCCTTTATCCAAAAACGGAGGCAGCAAACCAAAAAAAGACAGTTCTACTGCCTTATCCTGGTCCTCCAATTCAAAATAACCGGCAGGCGTGCCGTGGAAAAGCAGCATCCAGGTCTGGAGCGCTTCACGTTCCACCCAGTTTCGCCATTGTTCTTCACTCCACGTAAGCCGATCTGTCCAATGCCACAGCATGCCCACTTCATTATAAAAAAAGCGGTTCATGGTCGGCAAAGGAATTTCTTGCCGGATCAATTGTGTTTTCGTAGGCAGTGCCTTCCCACACAATTCTTCAGCATGCAACATTTCCAGGTACCAAATCGTTCCCGGTTCATCAGTCTGAACATTCATACTTCCTCCGGTTTGATTATTTTCTACCCTGGAGCAAGTGTAGAAAATAATAACTCATAAAGGGCTTAATTCATTTATGATAAATTTCCCACGCTCCGCGTTCCATCTCCAGTCATTGCCGGGATGAAGATGGATCCCTCCAATCCAAAAAGTTCTCGGATTATGAGTATGCCAATCCACGACATTATCTAATACTTCAATCCCCAAACCTGTTAATCCAACTTCAAATTTCTGGAATACTTGATCCGGAAACGGAGTTTTTGGCGGTTCATAAAAAGGGACATCACCCTCTACTTCAAGTAAAGGCTGAGGTGCTTCCACGAGTCCCCGCACACGTTTCCAAAAAGACCAGTCCCCCATAAAGTGGACCGGCTCCTCTGCCTGTACTGCAGAGAACAAACGGGCTAGCTTGGAGACTCCACCTCTAACTTTATCTAAAATGCAGTGCTCAGTCCTGGTCAGTCCGCACCCCTCTGCAGGAAACTCCTCAAAAAGACGTAACAAGCCGCTCTGCAAAAACGGTAAAACAGAGGTATCCTGCTGCGCCAGTTCAAACATCAATTCAGGTGTTTGGGCGGTAAAAGATTTCCAGCCAAGTTGTCCAAGAACGAGTTGTTTTTTTGAAACCAATTCTCTTTTTTCAAGCCACTGCGGCAGAGATTCAATGGATCCACTCCCCAGATAGTCATCAAAAAAAATGACACTCAAGTGCTGAAAATTATCCTTCGCTTGAGCAAAACCGTCTAACAACTGCATGATATGTAACTGATCAAACAGTTCAAAGCTGTTCCAAAGAACCACTTCGTCGTATTCATGACATTTGCGGAAAACAATATCCCTTTTCTGAAAAGCATTCTTCGCCTTTTCAAGTACTGCCCAATCACAATCCGCAATGAACTCTGCTCTAACCTCAGATAGTTCCTCCAGACTAAGTCCTTCTGGCACAGGCCCATCATGAAGCACATCTAACCAGGAAAGAAAATCCCCTTCAATTCCAGAATCTTTCAAAGCTTGAATTGCACAATCTCCATTAACAATATGCAGCACGGCATTCTCCTGAAAACTGATATAAAAAGTGCATGAATACATTTATCCAAGATAATATCTTACAGACAAAATATAATCCACCACGCTTTTTTATTCAATTTTCAGTGAAGGCAGTCCTTGACAGAACTCTCCGCGAGCATTGATGTCACGATTCAAATTTTCAAAGAGCAACAGAATCTTTTTTTAAAAAAAAAGCTCTAATTTAAACAATATTTTAATTTGGCGACAACGTTCTTAAGTATTTGCAAGCCTTTAGCTTCAGCATTATATTGAGATCAAACACTCATTTGGTATGTCACCCATTTTGTTTTTTCAGCAGTCCGATCATATACACCTCGACCACGATAGTTATCTTCCGCTGTTATCCAGCGTACAAAGGGCCAACCATTTTTGGCGGATTTCTTTGATAATTTTTTAAACATTTCATTCACTACGCCCGTACCCCGTGATTCGGGAACTACAAAAAGGTCATCTAAAAAACCAACCTTTTTTCCTCGTAAAGGTGAGGGCATTTCCCGGAAGTGCATGAGGCCGATTGGACGATTATTCCCATTTTTTGCTACCAGAGCATAGAATCCATAGCTTTCTTCAAAAATCCAACTCCAGACAGTATCTAGGATTTCGCTTGTCATGGGTACTTGATAAAACTCAGCATATCCACGATATAAGGTTTCCCACTCTTGTCGGTCATCTGGAGTCAATGCTCCAACTGTTATTTTCATAGTTTTCTAATTTGTAAAATTGAGATTAATTCCCTTTTCAATTATAAACCTAATTGGGCGAAATCTTTCAAAATCTATTTAGCTTCAAAATCTAAAAATACTGCATTCTTCTACTTGCACAGCAAACCACAGTATTTCAACTTATGTTAGCCAGTCAGAAGTTATATGACCCCCTAACAATTTTATCAATCAAACCCGGCTGACAAACAGCACATGACTCAGAAAAATCTGCAACTTAAAACAGTTACGGCCTACATGTGCAGTCCGCAGCCGGGTAATTTCGGCTTAATCCATTTAACTAAACAACAAAGCCAAAGAATAGCAATTTGCTACGCTTTGGCTTTAGTTTCATTTATTTATAATTTACGGTCCTTTTTTCCCAGAAATCGGTTTTCTATTCCAGTTCCAATCTAATTGCCCGACAACAAGGCAAAGGTATTATTCCTGGCAGTATGCACCAGAATAAGTCTTCCGTTTTCTATTTCTGTCAGTCATCACCTATCATCATAATCATTTACCACAGCATGTAAAACAATATCCCTTCTTAAGTAGATTTTCAGGAAATCGTGAAGACGCATCAATCCATTTGTTTATCTTCAGTAAAATAAAGACCACCCCACTTAGTGTTCCAAGTAGTCAGCAATTATCTCACGAGAAGTATTGCTGTGTGAGGTTTAGTTGATTATTCAATTATCCAAGATCAACAGAGGTTCTCTTTATTAAAGTGGACCTCTAATTTTAATAAGATGGAATACCCATTAAGGAGCATCTCCGTCTTTCAGCATTTTGTGATATCGGTAGAGATACCAGCACGCTACAGTCCTCCACGGTCTCCATTTTTCTGCTATTGAAATAGCAGGCTTCTCCCAATCTTTTTCCGGAAGACCGTAAAGACTTTTCATAGCTACTTCAAGAGCCGCATCGCCCAATGGCAACACATCCGGACGATTCAAGCTAAACATTAAGTACATTTCAGCAGTCCAACGTCCAATTCCTTTTACTTGCACCAGTTGCTGAATAGCAATTTCATCATCCATCCCTTCTAATGCAACAAAATCAAGGTCACCACTTTTCATCCAGTGCGCCAAGCCACGCAGGTATTTGATTTTCTGGAAGGACAGTCCTGCCTTTCTTAAAACGGAGTCTTCCAGTTTCAGAAAGTGCCCGTGGTCAGGCAGTTCATTTTCAAAGAGCTTCCGGAACCTTGTCCGGATAATGTTTGCAACTTGATTAGAAAGCTGCTGTCCGATTATGGCACTTGAAAGACCGGCAAATCCACCTTCATGCGGTATCAATTCACAAGGTCCGGCACGTTCTATTATTCCTGCAATTCTGGAATCAGCCAGGCGCAACAACATTTCAGCCTCATGCCAATTATTCATACTCACACAATTCTATTTTCACTAAAGCTGAATTTCTAACAGCCTTATTTTCTACTATTTTAGTCCGATATAATTTTCAATTCTAATTCTTTATAACACAGTATTAATTTTATTTTATGGTAAAACCCGACTTACAAACTGAACATGCCTCAGAAACACCTACAACTCAAAACAAGTTACCGCTTAGTATGTACAGTTCTCAGCCGTTTAATTCCTACATATGATACAACAAAGCCAAAAAATAGCGCTGCACTATTCTTTGGCTTTAACCAGACTTTATTCTATTTTTCGATTTTTCTTAAAGAGTCCTAATAAGTCTAATGATACTCTTTGATATTACTCCTGCAAAGCTTGTCCCTGACGGGCGGATAGCAGGGTTCTATCATTTCAGTTAATCATCAAAGATCCCGATTGCCTCTAATCAGTATCCAGATCATCTTTTTACAGTTATCCTGTCACACTGATACGTTTCTCAGCATTCTCCTGATTATGTTGCTTCATGTCTTTTCCCGGAGTATTGTGACTTTTTGCATCATTTTTCTTTTTTGAATTAATTTGTGTCCAGGCTGCACGCAATTCTTTGAGTAAATCAATTACGATAACTACAGGTTCAGTTTTTTTATTCATGTTTGCCTCAATAAGTTGACTAAACATGTAGCTATAGAGTGACTGAAGATTCTTTGCGATGTCACCTCCTTTATCCATGTTAAGGGTTGCCATCAGTTCGGTCACAATGTTCTTAGTTTTTATTAAACAATCGTGTACCTTCTCTATCTTCCCTGATTTCATGTGCTCAACAGCAAAGCTGGCATTCTTTATGGCTCCATCATAGAGCATAATGATCAGCTTAGTTTGGTCAAGAGTATTAACAGAAGCCTTTTTATAGGCATTCTGATAGTTACCATAGGTGCTCATCGTTTCTCCTTAATCATTTATTTTATGATCTTTTAGCTCCACTCATTGCAGAGAGTTGTTGGGTGATATAGCTTTGTTGGGAATTTAATCTTCCCATCGTGCTGTCCAGTTTTGCAAATTTTCTCTGCAGCCTTGTACGTTTAGTATCAGCCCGTTTGTCTAAACGGCTTATTTGTTCTTCAAAACTGGTCATTTGACCAGTTATATCATCTGTGGCCCGCTTGACATTGCCATCCAGAGGGTCATTCAATTTATCTAGTTTATCGCCTAATTTTACAGCTACACCTTTAGAAATATTCACAGTAGCTTCTTGTTCATCAACCAAATCATCTTCACCAAGTGTCACGAACAATCTCAAACCGTCAGAATTAGAATCTTTAGCTCCTACGAGTAGTTGTCCTCTGCCGCTTGCCTCCACATTGCCAATTGATCCTGCAACATCCTCTCCAGAAGTGCTGATTCCGTCAGTTAGTCCCAAACTTCTGAGATCCTTGTCGGGTCCAGGTTCAACTTCAATAGTGCTACTGTTGCCAAAAGTACCAGAAATTATCTTCAGCCTTCCTTCTTCTTCACGGACCTGTATTCTGCGGCGTCCCAAAGCTTTGTCTTCCATCAAACGGTTTTGAATAGTTTTGGACAGACTGCCTGGGGTATAGTTGTCTTCACGCAATTCAATCGGATCAGAAACCCTGCCGTTATTTTTAATTATTAAAACGTTGTTCGTTTCATCAACTTTTATAATTCCTGGAAGTGGAGTCCCTAAATAAAATCCTCGCTTTGCAGCATTAGAGACCTCCACCCTGTACCCACTTGGATTAACCCTCGTTTTTTCAGTCATTCCCAAAAAACTTATGTCGGGATTGTCAGTTTTTCCATGACTGCGAAATAAGTTGGCAACATTAGAAAATTCATCAACTATCTTTTCATTTAACTTTTTCTCTTCAATAGACATCATGCCTCTGTCATCGATCTTAAGACCAATAGAAAAAAGCATATTTGTCGTTTGCGGCAAACCACTTACAGTTGCAATTGATGTGGTTGCTATTTCGTTGACCATCTGCGACAGATTCCTGTCACTTAATAGAGGCGCTGCAGTGTTGGTCGACTTATCAAACTTCGAAACCTCCTTGGCTGTCGCCTGAAATGTATTGTATGCATCTACAAAATCGTGAATGCGTTCCTTGGCAACCTCTGTGTCACCCAATACTGACACAGTTACAGGCTTTTCACTGGATGAAAAAAACTCAAGATCAAGTCCTGGTATTACATCATTTGCTATATTTTCCGAACGTCTTACCTCAAGGCCTTCTCCACTTCTGGTGGCTCCAAGGCGCAAGACTAAATCTTGAGCAAGTCTTACGGTTGAGGTCTCAGTTGAGATAGTAAAATAATCATCTGCATATAAGTCCCCTTTACCAAGGGCCATACGTAATCCCTCATCAAAAGATATTGGAGTGCCGGGAGTATAGCCTTCCCCAATTTCTATTGAACCGGCACCGCCAAATGTGTCTTCCCATTTCATTTGCAGCCCACGTGTTATACCAACAGTACCCCTCTTATCGACACTAAAAGTATATGTTTTTTCAATATCTGACTCGTAGTTTCCGGATACTTCTATGGGGGCATTGCTGAGTCCACCTGAGAGTCCCCTTATTCCATCAGAAACGTCGAGATAACCACTCTTTTTGTCATCATCGAGTCCTTCATATTCTGCATAGGTCTTCCACTTTGCTTCGGCCTCTACTTTATTTGACGCGCCACGATGTTCTTCATCGCTCCACCACATATCTTCTGAAGTTGGTGCAATTACATCCACATCTGTAGTATCACCGTCCCGTAAAACACTTGGATTCACTTCTACGAATAGTCCATGTCCGATAGGCAGACTTTTTGGGTCACGGCGGCCCTTTTTACTGAATTCTAAATCAAAAAGTTCTTCACCATCTTCTGAGTCAAAAGCCTTGGCGCTATCAAATGGACCCTCACCTTTCACGTCTCCTAAATAAGGATGCCCAATATTGACGGAGCCTTTTTCTCCAGTTTCGGAAAATTCGTAATGTAATTTTAGTGGGCTGGGTCCGCCGACCTGTCCATTTCCCTCCACCCGAAAAACGATGGTATCATCTTCATTGCCGTCATAAATTCCGTTAACTTTTAGACCTCCTTCTGAAGCTTTACTGCTCCAGTCAGATGGTTGTGAAATTTGTGGTGCGCGGTCCGTTTCACTAAGCCACCACAACATGTCAGATTTTTTTGCAAATACATCAACAGAAAAGCTGTCACCACTTATAACTTCACCGTCACTTATCAACAATTTAAGGCCGTCCGTGATGTCGATGGGACTGCCGGGAACATAATTAAACTTATTTATCTCAATTTCCCCTTCTCTGCCATTTTTATCCTTCCAGCCGATTAGTACTCCTGCTTCAGAAGGAATGACTCCTGAACGATCTACACGAAATGTAAAGACGTTGTCTTCTTCTCCAGAATATGATCCACCAATTTCAACTATATTTGTTGAGCCTCCAAATCCTGCACCTGAAGCTATTTTTTGTACTTTAGCCTGCAGCCCCGTCCAGGTAGCAGTAGTATCAAATGTATTTTTATAACTTGGTCCGCTAACTTCACCACCTTTAAGATTTACGTCTATGTTAATTCGCCCTTGCTCTCCCTTTACGTCGCTGGTTAAGAGCAGTCGAAAAGGGGTTTCACCGTGTGTTTTGGCGATATAGGCCTCCACACCAGAGTCTGAACTATTGATGGCCCTCTTTAAATCTGAGAGAGTATCTTTGCCTTTAGCCAGATTGATTGTGACAGGCGTCTCGTCTTCATCGTCTCCAGTTGTAATCTGGATCTTTCCAGTACCAATCCGGACCTCTTCACTCTCAAAACCTTGTGACGTTATTTGATGCGACAAGGCTATAGACTCTACAATTATTGTATGCCTGCCAGGCGTAGAATCTTTCCTTGCTTGCGGTTCCACCACATCCGAATTGCTGGTCTCTACTTTCCTTGCCTCCCAAATTTCATAGTTGTTCAGTGCTTCAGTGACACCTTGGAGCTTTTTCAGTTCCATTTTGACGGCATCCCAAGCCTCCAACTCGCTTACTTTCTGTTCTTTTCTATCCTCCACAGGTTTGATCCGGCGCTGCTCGATTGCCATAAAGCGATCGATTATCTCCCTGGTATTCAGCTTTGATCCTAAGCCCATGATCGCATTCGGATTCAGTTCTGCCAAGACGGTTCCGTTTTTTGAGGCAAACAGTTCCATTGACTCCGGAAGAATATCCGTGTAAAAAGGCATTTAATTGCCTAGTTACATTTAGTCAACTAACTGATATAACATAGATTTCTGATTTACGTGTTCAAAGCGAACAAGTAGCTAGAAATCATTTCAAAAAACATTCCAATCAGCCGTTTGAATTTAGCAGTTGTAAAACGGACTGAGGAACCTGATTGGCTTGCGCCAGCATTGCTGTTCCGGAAGAAAGCAAGATTTGATTTTTTACCAGTGAACTCATCTCTTGCGCCATATCTGTATCAGCAAGCATAGATTCTGAAGCGGTCAGGTTTTCTTTTGAAACCCGCAAACTGTGTAAATTTGCCTCCAAAGCATTTCTCTGAAAAGAGCCAAGATTACCCCGCATCCTAGAAACATCATCAATCGCTTGATCAACCAGGAGCAAAGTATCTTGTGCAGCCTCTGCATCCAGCACATCAATTTCGGCTAAGTTTTGAAAATTGCTGTTATTTTCTATACCTTTTGCAAGTTCTTCTGGATTGATGCTATCAACCGAAATTCGTCTTAATTGTCCTTCATTTGGACCAATTTGAAAAACAAGTGAATTTTGTGATACATGGACAAAACCGTCCACATCATCACCGACTAATGTTTCATTATTATTCTCACGCCTGAAAAGTCCAGCAGCTTTGTTTTCCGAACGATTAAAAATTTCATAAATTACATCATCAGTCGTTTCACCGTATTTAATGGTTACTCCTTCTCCTTCTGCACCCGGAGCGCCTGTGAGAAACTGTCCTCTGCCCATGGCCGCACCTCCTCCGTTAATTCCCGGAGATCCGCCAATATTTCCCTCTACATCACGACCGGGAACAGAAAAGACTGCCTCATTGGATTTTATATTTTCACCAAAATAATTTTCCAAAGTTGAAGAAACGGTGAAGCCTGGATCACTTCCGAACTGTCGATGCCGCAAGACAATCACCTCATCCAAACCATTAATAAAATTGTTGATTTCTCCCGGTGTTCTTGACATTTCGGTCAATGCATCATTCAGGGTGTCGAAGTTTTGAAGAAAGGGACCTAAATTATCCGCTGGTCGATAAACAAAAATATCCAGGTCCATGTTTGCATCATCTGCCATTTTCTGCATTTCATACGCAATCAACTGTTGAATTCCCCGTTCCGCTCTGACTCTTGCTTCAGGTGTTCCATTTCTTTTTGCAGAGGCTGTCAGTGATTCAATTTTTTCTCGTAAATCATTGTTGTTTTTCAAATCCACCGAAATGGCACGACCACCTTCATTTATCACAAAAGAAATAGCATTA